>Ga0302306_10000136_pt1 | contig 53172 bp, 54 predicted proteins | sample III_Palsa_E3_1_FD_198761 | JGI IMG/M metagenome (GOLD analysis project Ga0302306, IMG submission 198761) | Peat permafrost microbial communities from Stordalen Mire near Abisko, Sweden - III_Palsa_E3_1 | ecosystem: Environmental > Terrestrial > Soil > Palsa > Peat permafrost | place: Sweden...
TCCCTGTAGCTTCACCTTTGGTTACGATAGAGCCTGAATACACCGTTTTACCTGCAACCATGTCAACTTCGCCAGATTCACCGGTTAAGGCCGACTGATCGACACTCAACTGGCCTGTAGTGATCATGAAATCAGCCGGAACAAAATCACCTAACCTAACCCGGATAATATCGCCGGGAACCAGTTCGCGGGCTAAAGCCGTTTTCCAACTGCTGTCGCGCAGCAGATTTACATTTACCTGTAACTTTTTACGTAAATCAGCAACGGCGTTTGCGGCACTTTGCTCGAGCGCAAAACTGATCAGCGCGTTAAAGATTAATAATCCTCCAACAACATAAGCATCGGAGAAATTATGCAGAAATAATGACAGTGCTACAATAAATTCCAGCATCCAGGCGGTAAGCCCCCAAAATTTGGATAAAAAGTTAAGCAGCGGATGCGTTTTATTTTCCGTGATCTCGTTATAGCCATATTGCTTGAGTAGATTTGGTACCGCACTTTGACTTAAACCTGTGGCAGGATTTGTTTTTAATTCTGCCATTTCCAGTCCAATATTTCGGGCATATCCTTTCCATGAACACTGATATAGTGTTTGTGTTCAATCAGTTTATCCTGTAGTAGTTGTTTCAGGTAAACCCCTTTTGTTCCCGTTTGCGGCAGGCGGTCGATAACATCTATAACTAAGTGGAACCTGTCCATTTCGTTCAGTACGGTCATATCGAAAGAAGTGGTGATCGTTCCTTCTTCTTTATAACCTCTTACATGCATATTAACATTATTCGCCCGGTTATAAGTTAAACGGTGCACCAACCAGGGGTAGCCATGAAAGGCGAATACGACGGGTTTATTAGTGGTGAATAAGGCATTATAATCAGCATCCGTTAATCCGTGCGTATGTTCCGTGCTTTTTTCTAATTTGAATAAATCAACCACATTAACTACCCTGATGTTGATCTCCGGCAAATGCTCGCGTATAATTGAAACCGCAGCAAGAATTTCAAGCGTAGGCACATCGCCGCTGCAAGCCATAATAACATCCGGTTCTGTTTCCTGGTCGTTGCTGGCAAAGTTCAAGATACCAATACCGCGCGTACAGAGCTCAATAGCTTCGTCCATGTTCAGCCATTGCGGCGCAGGGTGTTTTCCGGCAACGATCACATTTACATAATTATAACTGCGCAGGCAATGGTCCATCACCGACAACAGGCAATTGGCATCAGGCGGTAAATAAACACGCACAATGGTCGCCTTTTTATTCACCACATGATCGATAAAGCCCGGATCCTGGTGCGTGAAGCCGTTGTGATCCTGCCGCCAAACGGTTGAGGTTAGTAAAATATTTAAAGAAGCGATCTTTCGGCGCCACTCTAATTCAGCGCTGGCCTTCAGCCATTTTGCGTGCTGATTAAACATAGAATCAATGATGTGAATGAAAGCTTCATAGCAGTTAAACAGGCCATGCCTGCCTGTAAGCAGGTAGCCCTCCAGCCAGCCCTCGCATTGGTGTTCACTCAGCATTTCCATAACGCTACCCTCAGTAGCCAGGAACTCGTCGTGTTCCGCAATGGGCGCTATCCATTGGCGGTCAGTAGCCTCAAAGATGATATCCAGCCGGTTTGATACAGTTTCATCAGGGCCGAAAATTCTGAAATTACGCTTTTTGCTATTCTCTTTAATTACATCCCTGAGAAACCGCCCGGATACGTAAGTATCGCCTTCGCCGTTCGCTCCGGGTGCTGCAACTGTAACCGCATAATTCCGGAAATCAGGCAGACGCAGATCGCGTAATAGTTGACCGCCGTTTGCGTGCGGATTGGCACCCATGCGGCGCTCTCCCTGGGGAGCCAGTTGCTGAAGTTCGGGAATTAGTTTACCGGTTTCGTCAAACAGTTCGTCGGGCCGGTAACTTTTCATCCAGTTCTCCAGCATTTGTAAATGTTCGGGAGGTGTTGATGCAGAAACCGCCAAAGGAATTTGATGCGCCCTGAAATTACCTTCAATTTTATAGCCGTCAACTTCTTTGGGACCGGTCCAGCCTTTAGGAGATTTTAAAATGATCATCGGCCAGCGGGGGCGATCGGTGCTGTTATCGGCCTTTATTTGTTTGATTGCTTCAATTACTTTATCCAATGTTTTGGCCATGGCCTCATGCATCCCCAGCGGTTCATCACCTTCGACAAAATAAGGTATCCAGCCATACCCGAGGAATAACTGTTCAAGTTCCTCATGAGTGATCCGTGCCAATACAGTGGGGTTGGATATTTTATAGCCGTTTAGATGTAGTATCGGTAGTACCACACCATCTGTGACTGGGTTGAGAAATTTGTTGGAATGCCAGGCAGTAGCCAGTGGGCCTGTTTCAGCCTCGCCGTCGCCAACAACGCAGGCGACGATAAGCCCAGGGTTGTCAAATACTGCGCCAAAAGCGTGGCTTAAGGAGTAACCTAATTCCCCACCTTCATGGATAGAACCAGGAGTTTGCGGTGAAGCGTGACTGGAAATGCCGCCAGGGTAGGAAAACTGGGTAAATAGCTTTTTAAGGCCATCCTCATCCTGTGTTATATTCGGGTAAACTTCGGTATAAGTACCTTCTAAATAAGTGCTACCCACTACAGCAGGGCCGCCATGACCGGGTCCCGAGATATAGATCATATCCAGGTTATGTGCTTTTATTATCCTGTTTAAATGGGTATAAATAAAATTTTGGCCCGGCGTTGTTCCCCAATGGCCCAATAGCATATTTTTTACATGCTTAAGTTGTAACGGCTCCTTTAACAGCGGGTTATCACGTAAATAAAGTTGCCCTACTGATAAATAATTAGCGGCGCGCCAATAAGCGTCAATTTTTTGCAATAAGTCGGCCGGCAGTACTTCCATTTCAATTGGGACTGTTTCGTTTGTATCAAGCATGATGTATATCTTTAATATTATGTTGTTCTTTTGCAGTGACAGCGCTCATATCATAAACCAATTTAGCGATCATCATCTCCTCGTCGGTATGCATTACGCGGATACTCACACCGCCCGCAGCAGATATAAACGGCGCATTCTGGTGGTTGCGTTCATCATTCAGCTCAATGCCCAAAAATCCCATGCCTTCGCATATCCTTGCCCGTATGGATGGGGAGTTTTCTCCGATTCCGCCGGTAAATATGATGGTATCGAGTCCGCTCAAAGCTGCCGCAAAGCCGCCTATCCATTTTTTTACCTGGTAACAAAACAAGTTTACTGCTTCCGCAGCACGTATGTCGGTTCCTTCAAGGTTTAACAAGTCATGCATATCTCCGCTGGTTTCAGAGATGCCCAATAAGCCGGATTCGCGGCTGATCAGGTGGTTAAATTGTCTGGGCGTAAGATTTTCTGATTTCATCATGAACCAGGCAACACCCGGATCAAGGTCGCCGGTTCGCGTGCTCATTGGTACACCCGAATCAGGCGTAAAACCCATACTGGTATCAATACTTTTGCCATGTTTTATAGCGGCCAGGCTGGCACCATTACCTAAATGAGCAATAATGATACGGCCGTGTGCGGTTTGCTTACCCGATGACCGTTCCAGTTCCTCCATCAGATAATTGTACGACAGGCCGTGAAACCCATAGCGGTGTACGCCTAATTTATCAAACCGGCGTGGGATGGGCAGTAGTTTAGCCACCGAAGGCATATCTTTATGAAAGGCCGTATCGAAGCAAGCGTACTGACTAATGTCCGAATGATTTTTTTTGAATGCTTCTATCAGCTGTATTTCATAGGGCAAATGATCAGGATCATAGGCGCTGATATTTTTCAGGTCACTTAACAGTTCACGGGTAATCAAACCAGGTTCGGTATGCTGCATGCCGTGTACTATCCGATGGCCAATCGCTTTAACATCTGAAAACGAGATATGCCCTTCGAGCCAGCTGACCAGGAAATCGATTGCACCCTTATAAGTTGTTGCTATAACCGGCAAGGATGTAACTTCGCTGTTAACTGTAAACCTTGTACCGATTGTCCCCACGCGGGTTAGTTGGCCATAACACACTTTTTCTGGTGATCCGCCAATTTCAAATAAAGCAAATTTTATGCTCGAAGAGCCCCCATTTATAGTCAGTATCATGATAGCGTATTTTATTTTTTGATGGCTTCGATATTGGTATAGATCATATTTTGGTTCAGATCCTCATAATGTTCGTTTCGACATTTCAGAAGCGCCGCCATAGCTGCCGTGCCCTTGTCAATTTACGTTTCTATGGATTCCAGTATCCCGCAACTGCTCTATCTATTTTCGAATCGACCAGTTTTCTTGGTAATTATTATTTTGTACATGATCAATTCAACGGTCGTTCCAATGTCGCCTTCCTCATCAACAAAACCGTGCTCGCGGGTTACCGAATCATCCATAATGTATGGCGTAATTCTATTCGTTAGCTTTTGCAAAACTTGTTGTTGCTCCGTCATTTCAGTAATCTCTTCAAATTTTCCCCAAGCGATTACACTTTGCCAATTGGTCATATCTTTGATGTTATCTACCTCGAAACATACCGATGGGTTTTCTCTCATCATATCAATCTTCATTCCCTTAGCGGAATGGCAGTATATACTAACGCCATCATACAGATAATTTACCGGAACAATGTAAATAACATCACCTGAATGGCATCCAATTCGTCCGATCAACTCATCTTTCAATAAGGTTTCTATTTGGTTATCGTCTAATTCTCTTAGCATGATTTATTTTTTTAAGTGTTTTTATATTAATATGATTAAACTGGAAATTTGGGCTGTATAACGGTACCGGTTAAACCATTTTTCTATTGCTCTATAAAGCAAGCAGTTAATAGTCAACCACTCTTACGCGGAGCAAATTTTATACTTGCCGAAATGCTATGAATGCTCAAATGACTGTCTTACCTAAGCTTAATCACGCTTTACTCATATCCACTTTTAATAACAGTTTGGATCATTTTGAACCGCCCATTTGGTTTGATATAGTTCGATAAGTGGGCCGGAATGATGATCCCCATGCCTGACTCGAGGTGGTTGGAAACATTGTCAATAACAATCTCAGCATTGCCTTCAATAATCTGGGCGAAAGTATCGAAGGGACTGGTCTTTTCTGTTAACCCTTCACCGCTGTCGAAAGACATGATACTGATGTTCCCGGTTGATTTTTTGATGATCGTTTTAATGACCACAGAATTAGGCACATATTCAATAATTTCCACAATAATATGTGCTTTCCCAGTTTCCATTTCAGCATTATCTGGTGTGTTTTTTGCCATGGTCCTTTGTTTTAATAACATTTATAGGTTGGTCGGATTGAATAAACAGATTTGTTAATCGTTCAATTAAATCGAATAATTTCAAGCAACTCTATTTCATGCCCTAAAGGTGAGCTTTCTAAGTGCCTAAACTGTTACATAACATTTTAATTAAGTTACATATTTCACACATCACGATGAAGCAAGTGAAGGGGTGTGTATTTAGCCAGTAGGTTAATGGGTACCCCGGAGACGGGAAAAGATAATCGTGCAGGAAAGATTGAAAAACCTGCTAAAGCCAGTGTTATGTAATTTTATTTGGAATTTAACGTGCAGTGGGGTTGTTTAACGTTTTAGTTAAAACTATTATTGATTTTAATGCTTGTGATATCGGGATTAGATTTAATGAACGCCTAAAAGCAAAAAATTCAGTTTAAATCAAATATTAGTCTCATCAATAGCATTCTACTTCCAATAGCGAGTTCCTCGTTGTAACACTTTATATATTTTAAGTTCCACACCCCATTTACAGCATGAAACTTTATATTAAAAACATGGTATGCATACGCTGCAAAATGGTAGTAAAACAACAACTTAAAAAGCAATCTTTACATTATTTAACCGTGGAGTTAGGGGAAGCTGAAATAATGGAAAGTCTTTCAAATACTCAACTGATCGAATTTAAGACGGGGTTACAGAAATACGGATTGGAGCTCTTGGATGATAAAAGGAGTATCCTGATCGAAAAAATCAAAAAAGTAATTGTTGAATTAATTCATTATTCCGATGAGCCAACCAAAGTCAATTTCTCTGATTACCTGAGTGAAAAATTAAATCATGACTACACTTACCTGGCAAATTTATTTTCAGAAGTAGTTGGTATCAATATTGAGCATTATATCATAATGCATAAAATTGAGCGGGTAAAAGAATTATTAATATATGATGAGCTTTCGTTAACAGAGATATCCTATAAATTGCACTACAGCAGCGTGGCACATCTTTCTAATCAATTTAAAAAAATAACCGGATTAACACCATCCCATTTCAAAAAATTTAAAGAAAACAGGCAATTGGGAATTGTTAATCCATAATTATCATTCTTCTCTGATCCGGTTATCAATGGATTTCAATGGGGATTACAGGCGTAACAACTTTTGTTTCGTTTTCAGTTTCCCATGGATTGAATATGGTTTCTTCAAATAGTTTGCTCTTTTTAACAGCTGAAATAGTCAGATCAATATATACTTTAGCATTGTCCCATTCTACTTTCAGGATATGCGTTATTGGAATGATAACTTTTTTTCCACCTAACCAATTGTGTGTATCAATTACCAGGTATAGAAGTTGCCAGGTATGGTCGTCGATCACAAAGTCATAGATGTGTCCAATGTCGCCATCTTTTGCATGAACATGGTAGCCGGTTACTTTTTCAGTGCTTCGCAAATGCAAATCATTCTTTGATCCGTCCTCATCATATCCTGGCGTAACTAACTCTTTCTGGTTGATCGATGGAAAGGGAACGCTGACACCTAAATACCCTCCAGGATAAAATCCACTAAACCAATAAGCTTCCCAGGCATAATGATCATATAATTCTATTTCATGCTGACGGTAGACAGGTTTGTGGGTATCAATATCTGGGCTGCTACTTATTTGTTTTTTCGTCAGATTAACACGAAAAACCCTGTCAAGCCAATCCACCTTTTTTATGGCTTGTGGCGCAATTAAGACTTCTCGGCCCGATAACCAGCCTCCTGTCTTTATTACAAAGTATCTTATTTTCCAGGTAAAATCATCAAAATAAAATTCCTTGACTTCTCCAATTTCGCCGTTTGAGGTTTTTAAACTAAAGCCGGATAGGCTTTTTACATTACGATCCATATTAGTTTTATTATTAGTCTTTTGTTTTTTCAGCCTCGGTATCCTTATTTTGTTTTTCCTGGCCAATCCCCATAGTTAACGCGGTTAACCCTGCCATACTTCCTAAGCCCATTGTTTCTACCGCCGAACTTGGGACGATGACAATAGTTGAATTTTGCTTTAAACCTTCATATAGCATATTCATCGCCCTCAAATGCAAGGCCACCGGGTTATTCGCATAAGTTTTTGCCGCTTCTCCAAATTTTTCGGCTACCTGTCTTTCTGAATCGCCTAGGATCACGCGGGCCTGTCGTTCGCGTTCAGCTTGCGCCTGCATCGACATTGCGTTTTCCAAAGAAGCAGGGATCAATACATCTTTTACTTCAACCGAATTGACATTGATGCCCCAGGGTTCGGTACGTTCATCAATAATTTTTTGTAGTACGTTGCTAATCTTATCCCTACCCTCCAGCATATCAGACAACATAGTCTTTCCAATAACATCACGCAAAGCGGTTTGAGAGGCCCAACTGATAGCGCTTATATAATCTGCAACTTCAAGCGCGGCTTTTTGAGGGTCGAGTACTTTCCAGAACAATACTGCATCTACATCAACCGGCACGGTATCTTTGGTAAGTGTTTTTTCAGCCTTAAAAGAAGTAGTGATTACCCTGGTATCGATCCAATAGGGTATTGTATCCAGAATGGGGATGATGAAAAATAGCCCTGGTCCTCTAAGCGTCTGAAATTTACCTAATCGCAACACCACGGCCTTGTCCCAGGGGTTGGCAATGTTGATTGACGACGATATGAATGCGGCGAGAACAAAGGAACTTGCTGAAATAATGATGCTTCCGGCGGATGTGGCAATACCATGCATCGCGTAAGCGACTGCCAAACCGCTACCAAAAATGATGATGAAGACGACGGCTGATAAAAAACTTTTATTTTGCATATATTTTCCTCCTTGGCTGTTATAATTGACGTTTCTCGAGGTGACGAAGGTAATTGCTTAACCGGCCTGACCTGTTATACAACTTTGAGTATAAGTTGCATGATTCACACGTTTACGTTTTATTCCAAGCACTTCAAACGTAGAATTATGAGCGGAATTCGGTACAAGATTTTAAGTCCCCGGAATTTTTATAAGGGAGGTGTTTTGGGTTTTTCGTTAGTTATCTCCATTATTTTTATTTCGGTCTTTTCTTTTACAATATCCTGCCGGATAAGGCCGAACAGACTCATATAACTGTTGGCCACATATACTAATGCGAAACACGATATCAGATACCCCGCCCAGTTTTCCATCAATAATTTATAGCCCGTTAGCAACAAAAAAGCAATAGTTACATAGTGGCTAAAGCAATACTCACATGTAAAAAGGTAAAAAAACTTTCTTTCCAACAACGTTTGTCCTTCTTTACTGCGTTTAATACAATATTCCCGTGGTTCACGGAACACTTCTTCATGTGTCACCGTCCAGGCGATACAGGCTATCGGGATAGCTAACAAGAAAAGCCATAAAATTTGAATTGAAATGCTCATAAATGGTTAATCCTTGAGCTCAATAGCTAGTTCATTAATTACCTCGTTTACGCCGGGCGCCTGCCAGGCTATTCTTTCTGCCTCTTCTCTTTGAAAATAAGAATTAACAATGCCGTTTAAGGTAACTGTCTTTCCCGAAACTTTAACTCCGACATCCTGGCCGTCCATTGACCAGTTAAGCTTTAGCGCGTTCTCAAGGTGTTTTTTTTCAACCTCGTCATGTGTTTCAGCCCGGATAATGATCAGGTTTTTGATTTTCGTTACACCGGCAATATTTTTTATAGTTTTTGTTGCCGCTTGTTTTTGAAAATTCCAGTGAAGTGTTCCCTCCAGCGTAACTTCCCCATGATCCACCTTTATCTTCAATTTTTCAGCGGGCACCCAACTTGCTGCTAATGTGTTTAATATTTCATGAGCTATTTCGCCGTCTGTTTTGTGAACTTCGCTACTTAAAAATACCTCGATCTCTTCGACGATGACTTTTACACCCGCTACGTTTTTGGTGGCGTCTTCCGCTGCCGTTTTTTTTGCATAGCTGTCAACTGTTCCGGTCAATGTAATAATGCCGTCCTGTGCTTTAGCACCAATTTCAGCTGAGTGTAACAAAGGTTCCCATTGGAGTGCTGTTTCAACATCTTTTTGTAAATCCTGGTTTGTTTTCATTGGAATTTTAGATCAGAAATAAGCGCTTTGAAAAATATTCCTTCACAAATGCATGCTGCTGATTTTCAGTCATTTTATCAGCTGGCTTAATTTCAATGAGTATATCAGCAAAGCGATGATCTTGCCTTAAAACATTGAGCAATTCAACTTTTGCGTCGGTCGGTCCGAAAAGAACCACATCGTTATAATTTCTGATGATCTTTCCAAGCGCTTTGTAATAATCAGTTTCCTCATGCTGCTCTTTGTTGTGCATCAGATTTTCACCCCTGTGCAGCGTTTTTTCTTTTTCCTGGTGCGTAAATTTCGATTCGATAGTAGTTGTTACGATCGGATCGGTTGTAAATTCCATCAGATGGGCATCCTGATGATCCATCCAAATGCCTAAACTTTTTTCTATTTTCATTATTGCTGATTAAGTCCGCTGTATATATTCCATCTCAATGATCTTCTTTCTTTCATGGTATTCCTCGGGCCCGATTTCTCCGGCGGCAAAACGTCGTTGCAGGGCATCAAGCGGACCGGGTTTTCTATTTCGCTGCCCCGGAATATCGTATGGGGTAGCGAATATCCAAAGCATGATCATGATCCAAAGAAACCACCAGATGAAGTCCATACCCCAGAAATAACTGTAATAAAACATGTCGTCGATTTTTAAAGTGAATTAAATTATAACACTGCAAAACTGCTGGCTTTTGAGATGGGAAGTATTACGCAATTCTTTGAATTACTTACATGATTCACATGTTTTGCACCAGTAATATTATTTAATGGCTTTTACTTTTAACAGGCTTGCATTTATTGCAACAACTATGGTGCTTAAGGTCATTAATGCTGCACCGGCCGCAGGGCTTAACATGATGCCCTGCCTATAAAGTACACCCGCAGCCAAAGGCAAAGCAATAACGTTATAGCCGGTCGCCCAAACCAGGTTTTGGATCATTTTACGATAAGTTGCCTTTCCGAAAAGAATTAAACTCACGATGTCATTAGGATTGCTGTTTACTAAAATAATTCCAGCCGTTTCAGCAGCGATATCGCTGCCAGAACCTACGGCGATGCCAATATCGGCCTGGGCCAGTGCAGGCGCGTCGTTTACTCCGTCGCCCGTCATGGCTACAAATTCACCCTTTTTTTGTAACGCTTTTATTTCGTTCAGCTTTTGGTCAGGTAATACCTCTGCAATAAAACTATCCATCCCTAGCTTTTTGCTTACGCTTGCCGCAACCTTTGTGTTATCGCCGGTAAGCAAGATTGATTTTATGTTTTCCTGCTTTAAAGCCTTAATGGCTCCTGCTGATTCAGCCCTTATCTTATCAGACAAAGCAATATATCCTGTTAATATTTTATCGATTATTATAAATACAACCGTCTCTGTATCATCCGATGTAAAACCCTCCGGCATAGCCATCTGGTTTTCTGTTAAATAGCCGGGACTGACGACTAATATTTTTTTACCCCCTACGACGGCCTCAACTCCCCGGCCGGTAATGGCTTTAAAATTTTCTGCGGAAGGAATGGCTATTTCTAAATCCTTTGCTTTTTGCAGAATTCCCGTGGCAATGGGATGCTCTGATTTTTGTTCCAGGGCAGCAGCCAGCCGAATAAGGTCGCTTTCTTTTAAATCTTTGTTGATCGAAACTATTTTTGACACCTCAAATTTTCCTACGGTCAGCGTTCCTGTTTTATCAAACACAATGGTGGTGATCTTTCTCGAATCTTCAAAGGCATTCCTGTTTTTGATCAACAACCCATGTTTTGCAGCCAGCGAGGTTGACTTAGCCACAACCAATGGTACAGCCAGCCCAAGGGCATGCGGACAACAGATGACGATCACCGTAACCATTCTTTCCATCGCAAACGACAAGGGGTGTCCTGTTAGAAACCAATACAGGAAAGTTGAAATGCCAGTTGCCAGGGCGATAACGGTTAACCATTTTGCAGCGGTGTCAGCCAATAGCTGCGTTTGTGATTTTGATTTCTGCGCATCATCAACCAGCTTTACTACTTGTGAAAGATAAGAATCTTTAGCTTCATGAGACACCGTGACTTTAAAAGAGCCATTGCCGTTGATTGATCCTGCTATCACTTTATCTCCCTTTACTTTTTTTACCGGTTTTGATTCACCTGTGAGCATACTTTCATTCAGATAGCTTTCCCCGTCCAGTATTATCCCGTCGGCTGCGACTTTTTCGCCGGACCTCACCAATACAATATCTTGTTGTTTTAATGTATCGGTTTTTACATCCTGTATTTTATCCGCAATAACCAGGTGGGCAACATCAGGCATCAATGCTACCAGCAACTCCAGTTCGCGTGATGCCCCGGCTACGGATTTCATTTCTATCCAATGCCCCAATAACATGATCAGGATAAGTGTATCCAGTTCCCAGAAAAAATCCATTCCCTTAAGCCCAAACACAATGGCCGCGCTGTAACAGTACGCTACGGTTATGGCAAAACCGATCAGGAACATCATGCCCGGGTTCCTTGCTTTTACTTCATCAACCAATCCTGTTAAAAATGGCCACCCGCCATAAATAAAAACGACAGATGACAACGAGAACAGGATATAAGAAGAACCTTTAAATTGCCAGCCTACCCCGATAAGATTTTGGATGACTGTGGACAAAAGCAAGATCGGGATGGTGAGCAACAATACCACATAAAACCGCTTTTTAAAATCTGCTATCATAATAGTATGATGATTTTGTTCTTCCGCGCCTCCCTGGCCGTTATGCTGCATTTTACTATGATCCATTGTTGCGTCATTCATCTGGTTTGCTGATTTTATAGTTAAAATTAAATACCATTTGAAAATTACCTTTCACATTTTTATTATCGTTATAAAATTCTCCTGATTAATTACATGATTCACACTTTTCCCAATTTAGATTGGCCGTTATAACTATTTCCGGCTAGTAAAAAACGCTGTAAACGTGTGAATTATGTAAGCAATTACCGATATTATGTAATACACGGTGACTTGATTGTAAGCATTTTTATTCCATTGGTATTTCGTCAGAATAGTAAGCAAAAAAGTAAAAAATGAGGATCACATTAAAGGAGCCAGACTTAGACCTGGAAGTAAACAAGGTCGATACGCCGACAGGAACCGGATGGTGTGTAATAATGCCGGATGATAGGAAAATCCTGGTTAAAGTCCAGCACGGCAGATGGGAAACAAACGACTGTATTAGCGATCAGTTCGTCCAAGACGTAGGTAATGAAATAAGCCTTAGCCTTAGAGCGGATCAACCGGAGAAACTAAGTACGAATTACCACGCATTAAACCCAAGACCCAAACGGGCGCGGATTCTTAAATACTTTCTGATATAGGTTGAATCAACTCTTATAAAAAAGCAATGAGTTATGAAATTTTAAGAACGGCAGAAGGGTTGAGTATAATTCATATTACCACTGCAAGCTTTTGTTCATTTTCAGGCTGGAGAGTCGAATTCCATAATGGCAAAGAGGCGATGCTGTACAACGTCGGCGGCGAATGGAATCAACACGATGAACAATGGTTAGACGGAATGACACTACAAGCCATAGGGAATTGTATTGACAATAGACTAATGGAGAGAAAATCACGAATAACGGATAGTTACTTCTATGATTTGTTAGTCAATTAACTTCTATGAACTAGGTTATATTATTAACCGGCAGTATAGTTGGAGAACTAAACCAATCCTCGAGATTTTCAATTGATTTCGACGGAAATGTCATGCTCTTAGGGGCTTGACTTAAAATTTGTATTCATACAACGCTATGGTAAAGGGGAAAATAGTTGAAGTAAAAGCCGAGTCGAACAAATTTTTTACGCCATCCCGTGTTATATTTTATGTGTTTTCCGTTGTTGTTTTTTACTTAGCCGTTCACTATATAGGTAAACTGAAGGATATTGAACAACTGATGATGCAAATGGAGCCCGCCTGGCTATTCCTCGCAGTGTCAGCCCAAATTTTAACTTATCTTATTTACGCATTTATACTAAAGCTATTGATTAAAGATCGATCAGGGTCGACCAGTTACTTTTTTCTATTCAAATTATCCCTCGTTATCATGTTTGTTAACCAGTTATTGCCCACAGGGGGTATCAGCGGCGATGGCTATATCTTTAATCAACTCGTCAAAAGGAAAGTGTCAAGATACAATGCTTTTACTGCAATGGTTTTAGAATCGATAAGTTACTATGCAGCTATACTTATCTTGTTACTTATTTTTTATACCTGGTATCTTAATGATGTAACGCATGACACAATTTTGATCACTTACACAGTGATCCTCGGATTTGTATTTTATGTTTTGTTATTCGCGCTGGTGCTAATTATAAGCAATGGACGTAATATTTCTTTTGCAATGCATAAGCTTGAAAAGTTTAGTTTTATTAAACGCCTTATTGAAAAGGCCAGTCTTTTGTCCCTTCAGAATGAAAACGAAGGGACTTTTAAAATGCTGGGCAGGAAGAAAAAGGAGATATCCCAGACCATTGTGCTACAATTATTCATTATTATGAGTGATGTGATTACTGTCTTCGCCCTGGTCAAAGGTTTTCACGTGGTTATGCCATTTCCAATTATCGCTTTCGGTTTGCTTTTATCACTCATAATCGGGGCGTTGCCCATTTCGCCGGGCTCTCTTATCATCTACGAAAGTGCGATGACCTATTTTTTTACCAAACTAGGAGCGCCGGTTCACGCAGCATTAATCATCACTTTACTCTATCGGTTCTTAACTTTTTGGCTTCCAATTCCTATAGGATTATTGGTTTATAGAAGTCTTCAAAAGCGCAAAAAGGTCTCTTTAACTTAAAGTTGGTTAATAGTAAATTACATAACTAACACTGCAGCGCCTTGTATTTTGCCATTACGGACTGCTGCCAACGCTTCATTTGCCTCATGCAAAGGGAATAACCTGGTTTCTGTCTTTAGTTGTATTTCGGATGCCAGGTCAAAAAACTCTTTCCCGTCTTTGCGGGTAAGGTTTGCCACCGATCGGACAATCCTTTCTTCCCACAGTATGTCATACGAAAAAGATGGAATATCACTCATGTGTATACCGGCGCAAATTACGCTGCATCCTTTATCAATATCTTTTAGCGCTTTTGGAACCAGCTCACCCACGGGAGCAAAAATAATCGCCGCGTCCAGTTTGGAGGGAGGTGTAACACTCGAATCCCCTGCCCATGCAGCTCCCATCCGGGTTGCAAATGCCTGTCCTGCGGTATCCCCATCGCGTGTAAAAGCATAAATTTCCTTTCCCTGGTGCAACGCAATTTGTATTAGAATGTGGGCAGCCGCACCGAAACCATAGAACCCCAATTGTTTAGCATGCGGCCCTATCATTTTATATGACCGATAGCCTATCAGGCCTGCACAAAGTAATGGCGCTGCCGAAGGAATACCATATTGCGCAGACAAATGAAAACAATACTTTTGAAATGCAACAGTATATTCTGCATAACCGCCATCCATAGTATAGCCGGTAAATAAGGCATTTTCGCAGAGGTTCTCCTGGTCTCTCAAGCAGTACTTACAATAGCCGCAGGTATAACCTACCCAGGGAACGCCAACTAAATCGCCTTTCTTAAAGTGAGTAACCCCGCTTCCAGTTTGTACAACGGTTCCGATAATTTCATGACCGGGAATAAGCGGCAGTTTGGGGTTGGGGAGTTCACTATCCATAATATGCAAGTCGGTACGGCATACCCCGCAGGCAATTATTTTAATAAGTACCTGTTCCGCTGACGGAACAGGTACTGGAACCGATTTGCTTACTAATGGTTGGCCCGCAATTTCCATTACCATTGCATTCATTGTCAAAGGTAATGATTGCAGAAGCCCATTTGTTGAAAGGTTATTTGTCATCGCCATCGTTATTAAGTATGACAAAACTGGCTGATTAAAAGCTTTAAGTGTTATGCAATTCAATAAATTAGTTACATTATTCACACTTATGAAATTCCATAACCTATCCGGCCTGCAGATAATTTTCTTCCCTTGATTTTTTAAAACCCGATGGGGTTATTCCGGTGATTTTTTTAAATTGGTTGCATAGGTGCGCAACACTGCTATAATTCAATTTGTAAGATATTTCGGTCAGCGTTAGCTTGTCGTAAGCGAGCAATTCTTTCACCCGTTCAATTTTATGGCTAATTAAATAATGTTCTACATTTATCCCCTCCACTTCAGAAAATAAGTTGGCCAGATAAGTGTACTCATAGTTCAATTTTTTACTTAAATAAGCTGAAAAATTAATTTTCAAAGGCTCATCCTCGTAATGTACTAATTCGATAATGACGTTTTTAATTTTATCAATGAGCACGCTTCTCTTATCATCCAGTACCTCGAGGCCGAACCTCAATAGACCACTTCTAAATTGATTCAATTGTGCATCGGTTATTGTGCCTGTAAACTCCACTTCTCCTAACTTCACTACCGCATTTTTCAGCGCGATTTTTTTTAATTGATCTTTTACTACCATTTTGCAGCGAATGCAGACCATATTCTTGATGTAAATCTTCATGAGGTCGCGGGGATGAAATTAGGTTGACCATTTGCAGTGCGAAGCATTTTTATAACACCACCCACTTTGAGAGAATGTGATAGATTAAATTTTAATGTTTTCATGGTTGAATAGATAGATTGATAATAGCCTTTTGCTAATTCTCAAATTTAACCTATGAGAGCACCTGAAAATATGATACATATCACTAAAACTAATGTGCTACATAATCTTAATGCTAAAACAATACGGCTTCTCGTTGGTAGCAGCCTGTCGATTTCGGGGAGTATGAAATAAGTAATAAAAGGCAATTCTATTTTTTCGGCACGTTGAGTGAGCTGTCTTTCTTTAGTTTCGCCTGCGTTTTAAAATAGCCACGAACTAAAAAATTGTGCTTTAGCGCCACTATGATCTGATTGAATCCATCTGTGCCTTTTTGGACATTCGCCATGCTGGTATTTAATCTTTGCGTAATGGTAGAATCACGTAATAAGGCATGCAAAGGTCCTTTGCCGTATGCGAGATCATAGTTTATATTTGTGGCCATGCTGTTGAGCTGTAGGGTCATCTTATTCGCATTATCGCTGGCAGATTTGATCTTAGCCAGTGCGACTTTTAAATTACCGGCAAACGCAGTATCTGTTAGTAGCACGCCTGCAGCGCCTTTACCCTGTTTTATTTGCATAACAATTTCGTCAAGGCCCAAGGTCATTCCGCTGGCGTTACTAGTGGCCTTATTTATATTTTGCAAGGATGATCTTAAGCTGATGCCTATATTTTTATCATTCAGGACATTAAAAATCGCGCTGGTATCCAATCTTAGCACAGTAGTTTTTAAAGCTTCTGATATGGTCGCAATATTATTGTTGGTTTTGGATAACGTCTGCAGCATTTCATCCATACTAGTTATTTTCTGGGCAGTTAACAATGCTCCATTGGTTACAACCGGGCTATTACCTTTTACTGGTTGGATGTTTATTACTTTATTTCCCATTAAGCCCTCGGTACCAATAGCCGCCTGTGCATTGTCATGGATATAGTTTTTTACTTTGCTATCAATGAGCATGGTCACTTCCATAGTGGTATCATTGATAATATCAATAGTTTTTACCGTGCCTGCCTGTAAGCCAGAAAAAACAACGTTATTGCCTTCCATTAAACCATCTAAATTCGCAAACCGTGCCTTTAACACAAAGCTGCTGCCAAACATACTGGTGTTGTTCCCTATCATATAAAAGGCAACCATCATGACGATCAATCCGGCTAATACAAATACCCCTAATCTTATGTTATTCTCACCCTGTTTTGCCATGACTATTGTTCAAAAAATTGTTTTATTTTTTCATCGGCTGAATGTTCCAGCTCGTTATAAGTGCCGTTTGCATAGCATATACCATCCAGCAACAGGATAACCCTGTCCGCTATATTTTTAACACAGTTCATGTCGTGTGAAATAACGATGGAAGAAGTGTGGTATTTCTTTTGCAGTTTCAGGATCAGGTTATCGATTTCCCTTGAGGTAACGGGATCAAGGCCCGTGGTCGGTTCATCATACAAGATAATCTCCGGCTTCAGGATCAGCGTACGCGCGAGTGCCACCCGCTTAAGCATTCCCCCGGATAATTCAGCGGGCATCATATCAACCGTATTTTTTAAGCCAACATTGTCCAGGGCTTCCGATACCATTTGGTCTACTTGCTTTTGTGTAAGATCGATCCAGTGCCTGCGTAAGGGGAATTCCAGGTTTTCCCGGACGGTCATCGAATCGTAAAGCGCATTGGCCTGGAAGAGGAAACCAATTTTAGTCCTTACCCTGTCCAGTTCATCGGGACTCAGATCCGGCACATTATCACCGAATACCAATATTTTGCCGCTATCGGGTTTTAATAAGCCGATGATGCATTTTATCAATACCGATTTTCCTGCACCTGATTTTCCCATTACTACTACATTCTCCTCCTGGTGTACCGTCAGGTTGAAATCTTTTAGGACAACATTTTTCCCAAAGCGTTTAAAAAGGTGTTCTATAACAATTACCGGTGCTCCTTTAACTACCTGATCTTCAGAATTAAACTCACTTTTCACTATTGTTGCCATATCTGTTAATTTAAGCCCAATAAATTGGTGAACTGTACAGCCAGCAGATCGATAATAAATATTAAAACAGATGATAACACTACTGCTGAATTGGCGGAAATTCCAACACCCTGGGTGCCTTTACTTGAATTAAACCCTTTATAACAGCCGACAATACCTACCGCGAAACCGAAAAAAAAAGTTTTGGTAATGGCCGGTAAAATATCACTGAAACTCAGGCTTTGGAACACCTGTGTGAAAAAGAAATGCAAGCTGGTTACCGAACTGAGGTTAACACCAATATAAGCACCGAATAGCGAAATGGCATCACCTAAAATAGTCAAAATCGGAAGCATTAGGGTTGTTGCAAGCACCCTGGTAGCCACCAAATATTTGTAAGGATTTGTGCCGCTTACTTCCATGGCATCTATCTGCTCCGTCACTTTCATCGAGCCCAATTCGGCACCGATGCTGCTGCCTATTTTCCCTGCAAAAATTAAAGCGGTTATAACTGGGCCAATCTCACGCACAATGGCTATGCCTACCATAACCGGCAATTCCGATTGTACGCCATAGCTAACCAATGATGGCCGTAATTGCATAGTTAACACCAGCCCCATGATAAAACCTGTAAGGCCGATGAGCGGAAATGATTTATAACCGATGGTATAGCATTGAGCAAGCAGTTCCTTAATTTCAAATCGCGGCCTTAGCCCATGTGAAAAAAAATGGCCTGTAAACTTTGCCATATCGCCGGTTTCATCGAAAAAATCACGAGTGTCTTCAATTAAAGCCATAATGCAATTTTTAGTTTCATTTTAAGTCAATTCTTGATTATTTCTTTAAACTAATCCTTCTGGTAAACTCCATTACCAGAGATGATCATACCGGCAAGTTGATTATCAAGATTATAAATATCTTTCCTCACGTTTAACAGTCCCTTGCGATCAACAAAGGCGGTGAAATAGGTAATAAATACAGGTACCTTATTCTTTATAGTAACATAATGTTGCTTTCCCGAATTCATGGCCTGGTTGATTTTGACCGCATTCCAGTCGTCATTATTTTTGAGAAGAAAACCGGCCAGTTTAATCGGTTCCATAACGCGGATACAGCCATGACTAAATGCCCTTGATGTTTCTCCAAACAAAGATTTTGTAGGGGTATCATGCAAATAAATATTATAGCTGTTAGGGAACAGAAATTTCACCAGCCCAAGTGAATTCATAGGTCCGGGCTTTTGTCTTACTATCGGAAGGCCCTCGCTATAACCGGTGATTTCCATTTGGTGCGTAGTAATATAATCGTGATCTTTTTTCATTCCGGGAACAATCTCATTTTGCACAATGCTTTGTGGTATATTCCAATACGGGCTGAAAACAACATATTTTATTTCACCGTAAAAAATGGAAGTTTGGTGAATTGCCTGTCCGACAACTACATTACAACTCCATAAAAGGCTGTCGGAATGATAAACATGCAGTTTAAATTCCGGGATATTCACAGCCAGGTAATCCGCGTTCAGCGATACGGGTAGCCAGCGGCTGCGTTCCATGTTTACCAGGATTTGTTTGATCCTGATTTTTAATGGCACGTTCATCGCCAGTATGGTTTCCTTATTTAACAACCCGCTGGTATCGAGGCCATTTCTGTATTGGAATTGTTTTGTCGCCATTTCCAGGTCATTATCATAGGTGTTATTAAAAGTGTCACCTTGAAAATCTTCCAGTCTGAATAACCGTATTTTTACCTCTTTTATCGATGACGATGTGTCTCCAGGTCTTAATATTGAATTTTTAAGGTCAATGGGTTTCCAGTCGTCTTCAGCGTCTAATGACCGGTATTTTTTGAGAAAGCCTCTAAGTAGTTCATATTGCCTGTAAACCGGTTCTTCTGCGGAAAATGCTTTAGCCGGTGCCCTTAAAAGGCTGTCTAAATACTGATCATATGCTATTTTTTTCCGCGGAACATACCACTGGGATGAATCACTTGCTGAAACGCTCATACCTTGCCACGCAAGCCTGGAAAAAGCAAAATATTGCGAAGTAAGCATAAGCTCCAATATAACATTTGGCTTTTTTTTTCCGGTTTTAATATTCATTCCATATATCAGGGAGTCTAAAGCTGCCTGATAAGGAAGTGTTTTGTAAACACCATCATTTTTCAGATCCATGGTACGGTTCGACAAGTTATCCGCCTGCTCAATTAACCGGCCATCTTCAAACCAGGCATAAGCGAATTTTCTTTTGCTATAAAAGGCCTGTACCTGATCTTCATGAGATCTCAAGTCGGGGTATTTTTCAAAAAATGCTTTCACTTGCGTGCTGTCAAACGAATCTTTTGATTGTGCACTGAAGTTGCCGGGAATCGTTTGGTTCCAATCCTTAGCTAATGAGTCTTTTTGAGAAGACTTTTTAACCTGCTGGGCACAACTAAAAAGGGAAAAGCTGATTAAAATCAGGATTAGGTAAACATTTTTTGCCGGGCGGTATTTCAACATTAGGATAGCACAGTTTTCATTGCATAATTTCATTGTAGTCAATAACTAATTCATTATTAACGGTCCATACTCCCGGGGCATTCCAGGCCATTCGCTCAGCTTCTTCCTTTTGATAAAAAGAATGAACGGTACCATTCAGGGTAACTTTATTACCCGACACGTTTACCTGTACATCCTGGTTATTCATAGCCCAGTTTCGCGCAATCGCTTGTTCAATATCTCCTTTTTCAATATCGTCCGGGCTATCGCTTTCAATTTCAATATGGTTTGTAAGCACTTTTATGCCATCAACATTACTTGCCGACTTCTGTGCAGCTTCTCTTTGATGGTTCCACTCCAGTTTGCCATCCATCGTAACATGGCCATTTTCAACCTCTATCTGGACCCTGTCAAACGGAATGTCCTTGTTTGCTTTTAAAGCATTCAATACTTCGACGGCTATTTCGGCATCGCTTTTTTCATCGTCAGTGTTAAATTTGACTTGAATTTTTTCTACCACCGCCTTTACGCCGATTATTTTCTTAGCGATTTCCTCTGCCTGTGATTTCTTAATATAACTACCAACAATTCCTGAAAGCGTTACTATGCCATTAGCAGCCACCACGGTAATCTTCGTTTGTTTGAGCAAAGGTTCCCAATTTATCGCGCCCTGTATATCTGTCTGTAATTGACGGTTAGTTTTCATTTAGGCAAGGATTAATTTCAGTAATAAGGGACCGGATTTTCCGGCTGATCATATTTTTAACCGGCCAAATCAGTTGTAAGTATTTTCTTACTTTCTTCATATTCTTCTTTTGTAATTTGTCCGGAAGCAAAGCGCTTTTTCAATATGTCGAGGGGGCCATCTTTCTTTCTTCGTTGGCCGGGTATATCGTAAGGAGTGGCAAATATCCAAAAGATCAAAATTATCCAAACGAACCACCAAATGATGTCCATTCCCCAAAAACCATTATTATACATCATGATTAATTTAATTAATGTGAATTAATTCTCACATCACAAAGTTGATGGCTTTTAGGTTATTAATTGTTATTCAATTCTTCCAATTAGTTACATCATTCACACTTTTGAGCGTGTGTAAAACTTATGGTTCGTAATGATAATTTCAGCAAAATAGCGAAGTATGGCGGCGGTGAATAAATAGTGGCAAATTAATTTGGTTACATAGCTGGTCGATTAACCATTGATTCGACGGGGTGAAGGAGGACGGTGATCTTTTCTATTTCATCAAATATCTTTATACGGAAAGCTTCCCGCTCCCTGGTCCATAAAGTTTCTATATGTCGTAGTACTGTCTTTTCGTTTTCATCAATTTCGATTTCTTCACATTCTTTATGCAGCCGGTTAATTGCGGTATTGAGATCATGAAAAGCACCTAAAAGTGTGGTGAAAGCATGAATGTCATCATAGGTGGAAAATGGAGCGTATGGCAATAAGGTAATAATCCCCTCCTCCGTCAAACAGGGTGAGATATATAGTAATGCCTTTAAATATTTCCTGGTTTCGTGAAACGATTTTTCGGAAGGAAAAACCGGAGTAAGTAATTTTTTTGCCTTATTTCCTTCTGATTGGACGAATTGCTCGATCATCTTTTGACTAAGATGTTTCGGAATTAACATCGATAATTTTTCTTTGTCTTTTTTGAAAGATTTCAGCCCTTCTATATGTTTATTGAAATCTGATACACGTTGAAGGGTACTATCGGATATCAGTTTTAAATAGGTAACAGGTGGCAGAATTTGCTTTCCCTTCAATGTTTTTTGAATGTGGCTCTGTTGAATATGAATCTCACGGATTGCTCCTAGCAACCCATAAGCTTTTGCAATTTTATCGGGGAGTTTGATTTGATGGGAATGACCATTTGCCCCACTAAATAATTGAAGCCAGGCTGCTAGTTTTTTTATCTTAACCCGACATGAACGAATATTTTCTTCATCGAGCTGCATCCTGACGTTATCAAACGCTGTATTTAACTTTTCGAATCTCTTTTCAATAATACTTTCTATTTCCGATTGCTTCATTTTTTTCTTTTGAATGTTTATTAAAAATTTGGACTGTTACCTATTACACCAAGCCTTTTAAATATTCAACCAGCCCATTGTTTTCCCAATCGCCGTCAAATTTTTCACCATTGATATAAAAGGATGGCGTTCCACCTACACCGCTTTTTAACCCACTGTTAATATCGGCCTCAATTTTTGCCGCAAGTGCAGGGCTTTGTACATCCTGCCTGAACCTTTCCAGGTCGAGACCAAGCCGTCCGGCATAGGAGAACAAATCATTCTCGCTGAGAAATGCCTGGTTCTGGAAGAGCAAATCGTACATTTCCCAAAATTTATTTTGAAGCGCGGCGGCTTCCGCAGCCAACGCAGCATCAAAAGCATCTGGGTGTATTTCCGTTAGGGGGAAATTCCTGAAAATAAATACGACGTTGTTGCCCAATTCAAGAAGGACTTCTTTGACAACCAAGTAAGAGTCACCGCAGGACGGACACTGGTAATCGCCGTACTCCACTAATTCTATTTTCGCTGTCCTGATTCCTTGTATATGCTCTCGTTGGTTAACGGCATTTTTGAGTTGTATGGTCATATATTCATTTGTATCCGGCCCATTTCTGAACAGCTTTTAACACTTAGTAAAGTTGCGGAGGGCCGGACAATCAAATGTTACTGAATTTCACAAATAAGTTACATGATTCACACATCATAGAATTATAAATTTTAGATTCTGATTGTGCGAGCGTATTATAGAAAAGTGTGAATGATGTAACTTATTAGGTCATAGGTGTAACATTAGTTGGCATAACTATATTGACCTTTGGCTATTAATGATATTTGTAATTGTATTTTAATTACCATTCTGACTACTAACTAAGAAATTAAAGGTCGGTGTATCAGAAATTTATAAGCCGATGTCGAAATTAAAATATGTTGCTTACTAAAAAACCTCCCAGGAATTATAAAAAGAAGTATATAGAATCTAACAGCAAGTTTGATATTATATTTAATTTAACAAGTGCAGCCAGCAAGATCCTCAATTCCGATCTAACGATTATAAAAGTAAACCAGGCGCTTATTGAACTATTGGGCTTTCCTGCAGCGGAAATTGAAGGGACAAAAATCCTGGACTACGTATGCCCTGAATACAGGCAATGCTGGCACAACTTACAAGAAGCGCTCTGGGAAAAGAAACTCCCTTTCTTTAAGATCGAAGCCTGCCTGATAAGAAAAGATAAGTCATTAGTATGGGTTAAGGTAACTACTGTGTTATTTCATGAAAACGATAGAACATTTGGTTTTACCGTATTGGACGATTTTACATCCACAAAAACACTTGAAGATAGCGAAAAGGATCTTAAGCTTTCATTAGAAAACGCCAAAAAGATTAAGGCACAACTGCGCCACAATGAGCGGCACCTTACCCAAATACTGGAGACTATGGCTGAAGGGGTTTGTATCATTGATCATACAGGTAAGCTAACTTATAGCAATCCGATGGCTCAAAAAATTTTCGGCCAGAATCAAGCCGAGTTGTTAACCCGGGTTTATAATGATGAAAAATGGCTAAATTTAAGGCTGGACGGGTCCCCGTTGCCTTATGAGGAGCACCCTATGGCTATAATGATGGCAAGCAGGAAACCTGTTTATGATTTGGAAATTTCCATTCAACCATCCACCGGGGAACGATTTTATATCTCATTTAACGCAGCGCCGATATTCGATGAAAACGGATTTTTAACTGAAGGTGTAGGTACATTCATGGATGTAACAAACCGGCGAAAGCTTATCCAGCTAAAGGATGAGTTCATTAGTGTAGCCAGCCATGAACTTAAGACACCAATTACAAGCCTGAAACTTGCTTTGCAGCTTTTGACCCGGATGAAAGATAATCCTTCATCTGTAAAAATGCCTCAATTAATTGACCAGGCAAATAAAAGTCTTAATAAAGTAAGCATCCTTATAGCCGATTTGCTCAACGTCAGCAAAGTAAATGAAGGTCAGCTGTCTCTGAATAAAAAATGGTTTACTATTTCACAGGTAGTTGAAGATTGTTGTTACCATATTCGGGCTGCCGGTGACTATACCATACATACAGACGGCGATATGGAATTACAGGTGTTCGCAGATATGGACCGCATAGACCAGGTGATCACTAATTTTGTTAATAATGCGGTTAAATATGCCCCGGGATCGAAGCAGATTGTCGTTCATATCATAAAACAAGGTACTGAGGCAAAAGTATCGGTAAATGACAATGGCCCGGGTATTCCCAATGAAAAGCTTCCTCGTTTGTTTGATCGTTATTATCGCGCCGAGATGGGTGGTAATCAATTATCTGGTTTAGGATTAGGCCTGTACATAAGTGCGGAAATCATCAAAAAACATGGTGGCCAAATTGGAGCTGAAAGCGAATTAGGCAAGGGGAGTTCTTTTTGGTTTACCTTACCCATCTCTTAAACTTGTTTAACAATCTTGGATTGGCCAGGTATTAATCTAAACCTATTCTTTATTAGGTATTAGTTCAATTTAGCCTTTTCTAAAAGCAATCAGCTAATCCTCATTCCTCTCAATGTGTGAAAGATGTAACTTATTTGCACAGTTGTGTAATAATCCACGGGCAAGGTTCCCTCACCTTTACATCATCGATTTTTACCATTCATTTATTGAAAAGTTTCGAAAGTTCTAATTACAAAGACAACCACAAGGAAAAAATGAAGCCCATGAAAAACAACATCAAAAAAATTGGAGTGCTGATAGCTCTCTTAACCCTTAGCCTGTATCAGCTAAAAGCACAGTCAGTATATAAATTGATTGATTCTAAAGATATCACCATGAAGTTATCTGGTACGTCCACTTTACATAAATGGGATATGAATGCCAGTATTTTTAAGGGGCATGCGTCGTTTGAGTTTAAGGCTGGCGGTGTAACCGATCTTACATCACTTAAATCTTTAACCTTCGTATTACCCGTCGCCAATCTAAGCAGTGGCGAAAAAGGCCTGGATAAGAATGCCTACAAGGCGCTAAAAACAACGCAGTTTAAGAACATAGTTTATAAACTCACTTCAGCTACCGTATCTCCTCAAAGCGGGAGTAAATATTTATTAAAGACCAGCGGCAACCTTACTATAGCCGGAGTTACCAAACCGATAACGATGGACGTTGAGTGCGTGGTAAGCGCAGAGGGGATCATTACTTGTACGGGCACACACGAATTGAATATGACTGATTACGCAGTAAAGCCGCCAAAATTTATGCTTGGGGCAATGACAACTGGGGATGCGGTAACCCTCTCTTTTACCATGATCTATAAAAAAACTACTTCTCAATTAGCTAAATTATGAAAATCAAATTAATAATCCTGCTTTGTATCATCGGTGGCGCTGCAAAAGCGCAGGAAACGATGCAGTTCTACAGACCTTTTACAGAAAGCGGTGTTAACGTTTTTGAAACTTCAAAAATTGACACCGTTCCATTTACGGGTTTAAAAGTTAAAGTCGGCGGTAATTTCGAAATGGAATTTCAGGGTTTAAGAAACTTCAACACTGCAACACCGCTGACAAAAACGGGTTTTACAGGCAATGTAAATAGCTTAGAAACGCTTACTAATGGGTTCGATCTTCCCATGGCTAACCTGAATGTTGATGCACAGCTGGCAGATGGTATACGGATGAACATTACCGTTTACCTGGCTACTAGGCACCATGAGGATACCTGGGTTAAGGGTGGTTATATCCAATTCGACAAATTATTGTTTTTGCACAGCGATCTGGTTAACGAGTTGATGAAAAGTTTTACTATCAAAATCGGCCAAAATGATATCGATTATGGCGATCAGCATTACAGGAGATCCGACGGCGGTAATACCATGTACAATCCGTTTATAGAAAATTATATCATGGATGAATTCGCTACAGAAATCGGCATGGAAGTTTACTATCATAATAAATCAGGATTGTTTTTAATGGGCGGAATATCCAACGGGGAGCTTGATCCTACCGTTGTTCAATCTACAAAGATCGACTCGGCAACAGGACAACTAAATAAATTCGATCCGGCCTTTCACGGGAAATTAGGCTTTGACAAACAAATTAACAAAGACTTCAGGTTTAGGTTAACCGGGTCATTCTATACGGTTAACAGCGATAACAGTAATACATTATTTGGCGGTGACCGTACCGGCTCACATTATTTTGATGTAATGGAGAATCACGCCATTGCAAACGGCACGACATTAAGTGATGAAAATGACTACAGTGCATTTTCAGGCAGATTAAATCCCGGGTTTAGCGAAGAGCTACATACGTATATGGGGAATCTCTTTTTGAAATACGATGGACTTGAATTTTTTGGAACCGTTGAAGATGCTCACGGCAGGGCCATTACAGAGACAACCAATCGCAAAGCGAATCAGTATGCAGCCGATTTAATCTATCGCTTTCCACAGGGTAGAGAGAATTTCTGGGTTGGCCTCCGCTACAATACTGTAACTGCGTTGCTCCAGGGATATACGTCAAACATCACGGTTAACCGTGAAGCTGGTTCATTAGGCTGGTTTATCACCAAAAACATCATGGCTAAAGCCGAGTATGTAAACCAGAGCTACGAGGGTTATCCATCCAATAATATTCTAAATGGCGGTAACTTTCACGGGGCTGTTTTAGAAGCTTCCCTTGGGTTTTAATTTTTTACCAATCCAATAAAAAATGAAAAAAATACTAATCTCCGGGCTTTTTGCTGGCTGTATATTATTTGTAATAAGTTACGGCGGGCTATTCTTGGGGATCAGGTTTTTTCCGGGCCTGTTTGTGGAATATAACAATCCGCTCTTTAATTCAGATGGCAGCCGGGATATCCTTTTTTATATGCATGCCTTTATCATCAGTTTTGCACTTTCATGGTTTTGGGACAGGTTTAAATCGTTGCTTAAAGGCTCTGCAATAATGAGAGGGCTTGAATTCGGATTTGTTTATTCAATTATTGCGCTGTTGCCTGTGATGTGGATATCCTTCAGTTCTTTAGATATAACGGTGCTTACAGTTGCAAGCTGGTTCTTATATGGACTAGCTCAAGCCATCATTGCGGGTTTGGTACTCGCCAAAGTTAATCCCTGATAAAGTGCAAAGCGATGAGTTACAAAATTACTTTGTGGGCAATTGTGCTTTTTCTTTCTGCTAACAGCTTTGTTTCGTCTCGTCAAACAGCCGGTGGTCTTCCAGTTAAAAAATGGATTATCAGCAAAAACAGTAGCCTTAGCGTCAATGGAAGCACGAACGTAAATAAGTTCTCCTGTGTAATTCCCACTTACGATCAAGTCGATACGATCACACTTAGTACAAACAGAACAGATACCAAAGTGATCCTTTCAGGCACCATTGGACTTAGTATCAGCAGTTTTGACTGCCATAATTCAGGAATGACCAAACAATTACGAAAAACATTAAATGAGCAGAAATTTCCGGCACTACGCATCAAGTTTTTGTCACTAAACAAAATACCCGTTTTGACTACGAACCTTCAGTCTATTACAGGTCTTGTTGAAATTGAAATTGCAGGGGTAGGCAAACGTTTTGAAGTGAATTATCAAATTACAAAGAATGATCAAAAAAACATCCTTCTATTGGGCACCCGCGAAATTAACTTTTCTGACTTTAACCTGGTGCCCCCACGAAAATTAGGTGGCATGATAAAAACGAAAGATCAACTTAGTGTTAATTTTCGATTAAATATGATATCTATGAATTAATGCTTTACTATAAATGTTTAATATTTCTTGCACTCAGCCCAATTTATTTTTAATCCAAAAACAATGAAAACCATTTTAGTATTAACAGATTTTTCTATCAATGCCGACTATACGGCGCATTACGCTTTAAAATTTGCCCAAAAAATTGAAGCAGATTTATTGCTGTGCAATATCTATATGGCACCTGAAGATGAACTCAGGACCGGCCGTAAACCGTGGCCGCTTGGCAGGCATGAAGAAGCCAGCATTGATGATTTGGGTGAAATTACCGCCCGTTTAAAGACAGCGGTCGATGCCGGAAAAAAAACAGATTTCAGGCCTGAAATTGATCAATACAGCAAGGAAGGACTAATAAAAGATACTATAAATGAGATTGTATCATCTCACTATGTTTTTATGGCAATTGTCAGTATGCACAGCTCCAGATCACTCACGTCTTTCTTTTCACCAAATCATGCGTGGGACATTATTGAGCAAGCCAATTTCCCTGTATTAGTAATCCCATATCAGGTAAAGTTTAAAAATTACAAAACCATAGCTTTTGCGACGGATATGACAATTACGGACAAATACGTTTTAAATTCTTTAGTTGGATTAGCAAAGTATTCGGATGCTGATATTTTAATTACCCATGTGGCTAATAATGGATTAACCGTTCAAGATGAGGAAACTCAACTTAAAGAATTTTTCAATAAGGATTCGACTAAAGAAAGTAGTACTGCAATTCTTTTCCAGGCCATTAAAAGCAGCAGTGTAACAACCGCGTTAAAAGAGCTTGCTCAGGATATAGCGATTGATATGCTGGTTTTGATTAAGCGGCCGCATAACACACTTCAAAAAATATTTGAAAGGAACGTGATCAGGCGATTGGCAAATCACCCTGCCAAACCCTTATTGATTTTTCCGGATACAAATGTAATGGAGAAGCTACCAGTATTTTAAGTTAAGCTACCGGACATTCAGTATAATCAATCCAAGTGTCTTTTGCAGGCAAAAGTACCTGAATGTTAAGAGTGGCTCCCCGGTGCCTCTACTGCATTTCCAGTTGCTTTTGCTTTATATTTCGAAGCCTTAAATAAATAGGAGTTTTTAACATCAGCTATCGTTATGTCTAAAAAAACCTCAAATTTCTGCCATACAAGTTCTTTTATATGTTTTACAGCTATTAATACCTTTTCTCCCCCAACCCAGTTTTGTGTATCAACTACGAGGTAGATTAATTGCCAGGTTTGGTCGTCAAAAATAAAATCATATACATGGCCTATTTCCCCGTCGTTCGCATAAATGCTGTAATTTGTAACCCTGGTCGTACTGCATAAAAACAAATCGGCTTCGGGCTTTTTGTTAGCGTTCATTTGCTCCACGTTTTTTTCATCTGTAACCTGGATTGGAGTGGTATCCTCCAAATTGCCACCTGAATTAAGCCCTCCGCTCCAATAGGCCGGCCATCCATAATGTCCATATAATTCAATCTCCTGCTGACGGGAAACGGGCTTGTCCGTATCAATATCAGGACTCTTCCTTATTTGTTCCTTTGTAAGATGAACAGAAAACAAACTGTTCTTCCCCGTGTTTTTTTCTAATGCATCAGGGGTAATCAGTACTTTACGGGTCGCTAGTGATTTTCCCAATCGAACGATGAGGTATCGTATTTTCCACGTCCTGTCATCAAAGTAAAATTCTATAACTTCGCCAATCTCACCGTCCCTGGCTTCTAAATGGCTTCCTGTTAAGCTATTGATATTGCGTTCCATTTTTATTATTTATTTTCTTCACGGTGTTTAATTTTATTAGCACTATAGACCTGCCAGAAGCAACTAAGGTAGTAGCTGTATCAACCGAATTGTTATACAACTTTGAATATTAGTTGTATAATTCACACCTTTTGGCGTTAGCACGATTTGGGTAACGGGGAAAATTCTGTTTTGGATTTGATCAAATCAGCTTAAGATTCAGCTTGGGAATGTGTGAATGATGTAACTTTTAGCAGAAATTATATAACCTTCGGCTTTAAAAAAAATCCAATTTTACCTTCTGTAAAACACCTTTTTTAATAAAATCATAACTTTTATTAAACTATGAAATGTGATAGTGATTTATTATGGCCTTTTTTAGTGTATGCAGCAGCGGTGGTCCTGTTGGTGAGCGCCATGTTATTCATCTCTTATTTTTTAGGCGAACGGCATAAGGAACCCGCGACGAACGATGTATACGAAGGTGGTGTAATCGCTGACGGTACCGCGCGGATGTTGTTTCCTGTTCACTTTTATATTATCGCCCTGTTTTTTGTAATTTTTGATGTCCAGGCTGCTTTTATTATCGCCTGGGCAATTTCCGTAAAAACATTAGGATGGGCAGGTTACCTGGCTATTTGCATTTTCATCGGCATTTCCGCCTGCGTCCTGATCTACGAGTGGTCCATAGGCGCACTGGATTTTGGGCCTAACAGTAAAAAAATATTGGCGGCTTACCGCAATAAAATTGAAAGTAGAATTAAGTATGACCTGGTGGACAAGCAAAGTAAATGATCCTGCGGCTGTGAGCGGAAACAGCTCCTTTGAAGAGACCGTTCAGCAGTCTGTAGTGTTGACCAACATGGAAAGCATGGTGGCCTGGGGCAGGAAAAACTCGGTATGGCCTTTCAATTTCGGCCTTTCCTGTTGTTATGTAGAAATGGCGACTAGCTTAACCAGTAAATATGACATCGCTCGTTTTGGCAGTGAAGTAATCAGGGGAACGCCGAGGGAGGCTGATATGATGATCATTGCGGGCACTGTTTTTATTAAAATGGCGCCGGTCATCCGTCAGCTTTACGAGCAAATGATGGCACCGCGCTGGGTGATCTCAATGGGATCATGTGCCAATTCGGGAGGTATGTACGATATCTATAGCGTAGTACAGGGCGTAGATAAATTCATGCCTGTTGACGTCTATGTACCCGGGTGCCCTCCACGGCCCGACGCCTTTATGGAGGGTCTGTTACTCATGCGGGATCAGATTGGACAGGAACGAAGGCCCTTGAATTGGGTGGTCGGTTCGCAGGGAATTATAAAACCGCCAGAAATTTCCTTAAAAGAAAGCAAAAGAGAAGAAAGAATGCGAATGACAGGGTTAAGGTCGCCTGACGAAATATAGCTATAAATAACTACCTATTAAATAAATTAAATGCCGGACGTTGTTTCCATATTAAAAGATAAGTTCCGGCTGGCGGTCTTTTCCGTGCAGGTCACGAAAGATGATTTTCCAACCATATGGGTAGATGCCGGAAGTATCATCAACATGCTTGACTTTTTGAAAAATGAAATTGATCAGCCGTATAAAATGCTGTATGACCTGACCGCTATCGACGAACAGGCTAGAAATCATCGGGATGCAAATCCGGAAAGCGTATTCACCATTGTTTATCAATTGTTGTCTTTTGAAAGAAACAGTTTCCTTCGCATTAAAACCCCTTTAACAATAACCGAACCTTCCATTCCTTCTGCTACCGCTGTGTGGCCTTCTGCCAACTGGTATGAACGGGAGATATATGATCTTTTCGGTGTAAAGTTCACCGGTCACCCTGACTTACGCCGTATTTTAATGCCTAAAACCTGGGTAGGGCATCCGCTGCAAAAATGCCATCCTGCACGTGCAACAGAAATGGCTCCCTATCAATTGCCGGAACCCAAGCAGGTAGCAGAAGAAGCTGCTATGCAGTTTAAGCCGGAGGAATGGGGGTTGAATAAAACTATTGCGGATGATGAATTGATGTTCCTTAACCTGGGCCCGCAGCATCCAGGTACACATGGTATTTTAAGGCTTGTTGTACAATTGGATGGTGAAGATATTATGAAGGTGGTACCTGATATTGGGTTCCATCACCGTGGCGCAGAAAAAATGGGCGAGCGGCAGTCCTGGCATTCCTATATTCCCTATACTGACCGGGTGGAGTACCTGGGCGGCGTAATGAATAATTTTCCTTATGTAATGGCTGTGGAAAAATTAGGAGGTATCGCCGTTCCCGAAAGGGCAAAGGTAATCCGGATCCTGATGAGTGAACTCTTCAGGATCTCCAGCCACCTGGTTTGGTATGGCACATTCGCAGGTGATCTGGGTATGCTAACCCCGGTATTTTTTATGTTTAATGACCGTGAAAAGGTATTCGATATTGTGGAGGCCATTTGCGGTGCCCGGATGCATCCCAGTTGGTTCCGTATTGGAGGAGTCACCCAGGACCTACCGAACGGTTGGAAAAAATTAATACAGGAATTTGTTGATTATTTCCCAAAAAAACTGAAGGAGTACAATGGCATGGTGATGCAGAACAGCATCTTTAAAGCCCGAACAGTCGGCATCGGTATTTATACCACCGAAGAAGCTATCGACTGGGGCATCACCGGGCCTGGCCTACGGGCAACAGGCTTTGAATGGGATTTCAGGAAAAAACAACCTTACTCAGGGTATGAAAATTTTGAATTTGATGTCCCGACCGGTAAAAATGGCGATTGCTATGACAGGGCTGTTGTACGGGTAGAAGAAATGCGTCAAAGTCTGCGCATTATTCAGCAATGCCTGGACAATATGCCGGAAGGGCCATACAAATCTGATCATCCGCTCACCACGCCACCGGTAAAGAAAAACACTTTGGAGGATATTGAAACACTGATCAACCATTTCCTGAATGTAAGCTGGGGACCGGTGATACCTCCCGGTGAAGCTTTTTGCAGCGTGGAAGCGACGAAAGGGAACAATGGCTATTACCTTATTTCAGATGGCAATGTCACCTCTTATAGAACAAGGATCAGGACGCCTTCCTTTCCACATATGCAACTGGTGCCTTTAATTGCGCAAGGTTATACATTACCCGATTTAATGGCCATTCTGGGTAGCGTAGACTATGTATTATCAGATGTTGACCGCTAAAATAATGGTTATGACAGAGAAAATTTTAACAAGCGGTGACATCACAGAAATAGAAACGGTGTTTCAGCATTTCCCATTAAAAAGTGCAGCTTGTATCGAAGGTTTAAAGATCATCCAAAAAAACCATCGTTGGGTATCGGACAATGCTGTAAAGGAACTTGCAGAACTATTAGAGATGTCGCCGGCGGCGATAGATAGCGTAGCAACCTATTATAGCCTGATATTTCGCAGGCCCGTAGGGCGGCATGTGATTTTGGTATGTGATAGCGTAAGCTGCTGGATCATGGGTTACGAAGATATTTTAAATCATCTTAAAAGCCGGCTCAAAATAAGTTATGGTGAAACAACTACTGATGACAGGTTTACGCTTTTATCAATCTGCTGCCTGGGCACTTGTGACCATGCCCCGGCTATCATGATCGATAATGATTTACACCGCGATTTGGCACCAGATAAACTGGATGCGATTTTAGAAAATTATCAATAATGGAAAAGCCACTGACGCAGCAAATCAAATATGATGGCACCTGGCTTACGTTGAAAGAATACGAACAAGCCGGGGGTTATAAAGCGCTGAAAAAAGCGCTAAAAATGAAACCTGCAGAAATTACGCAGATAGTAATGGACTCAGGGCTCAAGGGCCGTGGCGGGGCCGGTTTTCCGACCGGAAAAAAATGGTCGACCATTGATATCAGCGGCAATGCTGCTACAATAAGATATATGGTTGCCAATGCGGACGAAATGGAGCCGGGTTCTTTTAAAGACAGGTTACTGTTGGAAGGAAATCCGCATCAGCTGATAGAGGGAATCATCATTGGCGCATATGCCATTCAGGCAAGCTTCAGCTATGTTTTTTTGAGATGGGCATATCATTTGGCCGGAAAAGCATTGACACAATCTATACAGGAAGCATACGACGCAGGTTATTTAGGAAAAAATATCATAGGAAGTGGTTTTAGTCTGGATATGTCGCTGCACATTAGTGTTGGAAGGTATATGTGCGGAGAGGAAACTGCCCTGCTCAACGCGTTGGAAGGTAAAAGATCCAATCCGAGGGCCAAACCGCCTTATCCAAGCAATAGCGGACTGTTCGGCAAGCCGACAATAGTAAACAATGTGGAAACATTGAGCAATGTACCCCATATTATCAATAACGGTGCGGACTGGTTCATTGCGCTCAGCAAAACGGGCGAAGGCGGCACCAAATTATATGGCGCAAGTGGTAGGGTAAAGAAACCCGGTTTATGGGAATTACCTCTAGGTATTTCATTACGGGAACTGTTGGAAGAGCATGCCGGCGGAATGGCCGATGGGTATCAATTCAAAGGTGTGCTGCCGGGAGGAGGATCTACTGATTTCTTACTGGCAGAGCACTTAGATGTCGCAATGGATTATGCCAGCGTGGCTAAGGCCGGCAGCCGGCTCGGAACGGGTACGATTATCGTACTGGATGACAAAACCTGTCCTGTAGGAATGGTGCATAACCTCGAACGTTTTTTTGCACAGGAATCCTGTGGCTGGTGTACCCCATGCAGGGAAGGATTACCCTGGACGGCTAAGATACTTAACGCGTTAGAAACTGGCACCGGCAAAGCGGAAGACCTGAATATTCTGGAATTTCATACGCATTACATGGCACCCGGCAATACTTTTTGCGCCTTGGCACCGGGTGCAATGGAACCTTTGCAAAGTGCGCTGAAATATTTTAAAGCAGATTTCGAAATGCATATTCATGAACACAAATGCCCTTGGAAATAATGGTAAACTTATTCATTGATGATAAAGCCTATGAGGTAGATGGCAGCAAAAACTTGCTGGAAACCGCCTTGTCCCTTGGGCTTAACCTGCCTTATTTCTGCTGGCACCCGGCCATGCATTCGGTGGGTGCCTGCCGCCAATGTGCCATTGTTAAGTATAAGGATGCCGATGATAAAAAAGGCAAGCTGGTTATGGCGTGTATGGAACCCGTAGCGGATAACCTGCATATTTCCATAGAAGCGCCTGAAGCGCATGCCTTTCGTGCTGGAAATGTTGAGGCCCTCATGACCAATCACCCGCATGACTGCCCGGTCTGTGACGAAGGCGGCGAATGTCATTTGCAGGATATGACGGTAATGACCGGCCATAATCAAAGGAGATACTGTTATACTAAGCGGACACATAACAATCAGTATCTGGGCCCGTTCGTCAACCACGAAATGAACCGTTGCATCCAGTGCTACCGCTGTGTCCGCTTTTATAAAGATTATGCAGGAGGCAAGGATTTGGATGTATTTGCCGCACATAACGATGTTTACTTTGGGCGGCAGGAAGAAGGAGTGCTTGAAAGCGAATTCAGCGGTAACCTGGTCGAAGTATGCCCCACAGGTGTTTTTACCGATAAAACCTTAAAGAAACATTATACCAGGAAATGGGACCTGACTAACGCACCCTCTATTTGCCACCAGTGCAGTTTGGGCTGTAATATCATAGCCAGCGAACGATATGGTACGATAAGAAGGATACTGAGTCGCTACAATGGCGATGTAAACGGCTATTTTCTATGTGACAGGGGACGATTTGGTTACGAGTATGTGAATAGCAAGAAAAGGATTACTACACCCGCTAAATTATTGAACGGGTCATTAGCAGCGATTACAGCCAGCGATGCTGTACAGGAGATAAAGGCCATCATCAATACCGAAAACCGCATTATTGGCATAGGATCGCCCAAGGCTTCTCTTGAGTCGAATTTTTTACTGCGGGAATTGGTCGGTCCTGCCAACTTTTACGCGGGTATCCCCGCCCATGAGGGTAAACTAATCCGGCAGGTCATTGAAATATTGAACAATGGCAAAGTCAAAACTCCTTCATTAAATGAAGCAAAAACCTATGATGCCGTATTCATTATGGGAGAGGATGTAACTAATACCGCGCCGATGCTGGCCCTCTCGCTGCGGCAGGCGGCTAAAAACGAACCAAATGAAATTGCCAGGGCCTTAAAAATCCCGGACTGGAATGATGCCGCAACGCGGGAAGCAGTTCAGGCGGCCACCGGGCCGTTTTTTATAGCTGCTGCTCACGATACGAAGCTGGACGATATAGCTACTCAGATTTACCATGCTACTCCTGATCAGATCGCCGGTTTGGGTAGCATAGTGGCGGAGCAAATCAACGGGCAGCAATCAGTAATTCTGGCCGATGCGGAAGTTGTAACGCTGGCGGGCACTATTGTGGCAGCGTTCCTTGCTGCAAAAAAGCCGTTGATCATCGCAGGAACAAGCCTTTATAACGAAGCCATTATTAAGGCCGCCGCCAATATAGCTTACGCGCTTAAAGACCAAGGGAAAGATCCAGGCCTGATTTATGTAGTTCCTGATGCTAATTCCATAGGATCGGTAATGCTTTCGGAACAATTTTTAGAAGACGCATTCAAAAATGCAGGTTCCGGGGATTACAAATCGGTCATGATACTTGAAAACAACCTTTACCACCGAATGGACAACGCGGATACCGACATTTTTTTGCGGCTTTTTACAAACATCATTTCGCTTGATTACCTGGAAAACGCCACTACCCACAACAGCACATTGCTATTGCCAGCAGGAACATTTGCGGAAGCGGATGGTACCATTATCAATAATGAAGGCCGGGCACAGCGTTTTTACCAGGTTCACGTCCCGGAAAATGATGTCAGGAGCAGCTGGAAATGGCTTGCCGAACTTACGTCCGATACTAATTCAACCCCTTTACATTTGGATGAAGTTATTGATAGCCTTATCGCCGCTTTCCCGGCATTGCAAGCCATTCAATCCGCAGCTCCTTCCGCCGTTTTCAGGGAGGATACACAGAAGATACCACGCTCACCACAACGTTACAGCGGCAGGACCGCTATGCATGCGGCTGAAAATGTAAGCGAACCAAGGCCGCCTGCTGATCCCGACTCTGCTTTGTCCTACACCATGGAAGGATATGTTGGTATACCGCCTCCCGCTTTGACGCCATTTTACTGGTCACCCGGATGGAATTCCGTACAGGCGATCAACAAATACCAGATTGAAGTGGGCGGTGAGCTGCATGGAGGCAATCCGGGCAAGCGTCTTTTTGAGCCTGCCGAAAACAATAAAACTGAATATTTTAAAATTACGCCCCCAACCTATTCCCTGAAGGAAGGCGAATGGATGGTACTGCCGCTTTATCACATTTTCGGGTCTGATGAACTGAGCGCTCAAAGTCCCGCGGTTGTTGAAAGGGTACCACAACCCTACATCGCTTTAAATGATGCCGATGCATTAAATGCAGGGGTTGAGGAAGGCGCCATAGTCGAAGTCATTTTAAACGGCCAGAAACAATGGCTCCCTGTAAAATTGCACCTGGGATTACCAAAGGGAGCAGCCGGGTTGCCAAAAGGCTTAACGGAAACAGCCGGAATACTCTTTCCCTTTTTCACAACATTAAAAATTGCAGGTAATGATTAATATCCTGCTGCATATCGCCCTGGTTATTGGTATCATGCTCGCGCTGGTACTGATCGCTGCCGGCCTGATCTGGCTCGAAAGGCGGGCGCTCGCACTATGGCAGGACCGATACGGGCCTAATAGGACAGGCCCTTTCGGCACGCTCCAGGTAGTGGCCGACATGGTCAAGATTTTTATGAAAGAAGACTGGATACCCCAATTTGCTGATAAAAAGGTATTTGTGGTGGCACCAGCTATATTAATGATCACCATACTTTTGAGCTTTGCCGTCATTCCTTTTACACCGGAAATCGGCGTTGTCAATCTAAATATCGGCCTGTTGTTTTTTCTCGGTATGTCTTCATTCGGGGCTTACAGCATCGTGCTTGCTGGATGGTCGTCCAATAATAAATATTCGCTGATCGGTGCGGTAAGAGGGGCATCGCAATTGATATCTTACGAAGTTTTTATGGCTTTGTCCCTGATGGGCGTGGTGATGCTTGCTGGTTCATTCAATTTACATGATATTGTTTTGGCGCAAAAAGGCAGGTGGTTTTTTATACCACAATTTCTGGGGTTTATAATCTTTTTTATTGCCGGCATCGCCGAAACTCGCCGCCTGCCTTTTGACCTTCCGGAAGCGGAAAGCGAACTGGTGGCCGGTTATCATTCAGAATATTCAGGCATGAAGTTCGGGATGTTTTTCGTTGGGGAATACCTAGGCATCACCCTGATCTCCGCGATGACCACCACCTTGTTTTTCGGCGGATGGTTAGGCCCCGGTTTCTTGCCGCCCATCTGTTGGTTCATGATCAAGATGTTTGCCTTTATCCTGTTCTTTATTTTATTAAGGGCTTCATTGCCAAGACCGAGGTCAGATCAATTGATGGCATTGGGCTGGAAAATTCTTTTTCCGCTTGCTATGCTCAACTTATTAGTAACCGGCGCGCTTGTTTTATACTTTAAATAATCAGAAATCATGCTCAGTATTTTAAGATCAATCTGGCTCGTCTTTTTACACATGTTCCATAAAAGGGTGACCGTTGAATATCCTGAAAAAAAGAATTACCTGCCACCAAGGCACAGGGGCAGAATCGTGCTGACCCGCGATCCGGACGGCCAGGAACGTTGTGTTGGTTGTTATTTATGCGCAGTGGCCTGCCCGGTTGATTGTATTTCGCTCCAGGCGACAGAAGATGAAAACGGAAGGAGGTCAGCGGAATTCTTTAGGATCAATTTTTCCCGCTGCATCTTTTGCGGTTACTGTGAAGAGGCTTGCCCTACTGACGCGATACAACTGACCCCCGATTTTGAGATGGGTGAATATAACAGGCAGAACCTCGTTTACGAAAAGGAAGATCTGCTGATAGACGGACAGGGAAAATATCCCGGATATAACTTCTTTAAGCATGCGGGTGTAGATGCCGGTGTTAAGAAAAAAGGCGAGGGAGCAGATGAAGACAAACCTGTAGATATCAAAAGACTAATGCCATGATCAACTTTAACTTTTAGTAAAATGAACACGCTTTTTTATATCTCGTCCGCAATTGCAGTTTTTGCTACTTTGAAGGTGATCACAAATAAAGTTGCGATTCATGCTTTACTATACCTCATTGCTTCGCTATTATCTGTGGCCGTAGTTCTTTTCATTTTGGGTGCGCCTTTTATTGCCGCGCTGGAAGTCATTATTTATGCAGGTGCCATTATGGTGCTATTTGTTTTTGTAGTCATGATGCTTAACCTGGGAAAAGAAACCATTCTTGATGAAAGCAATATGTTGACTAAAAAAATGTTTATGGGGCCGTCCGTTATTTCGCTCTTGCTTCTTGCTGAAATAGTTTACCTGCTGATTCAACAGTCTATAGTTCCCTTGACCATGAAAATGATAGCGCCTGCCGAAGTCGGCCAACTGTTGTTTACGAAATATTTGCTCGTGGTTGAACTGGGTGCTTTCTTGCTAATGTCAGGGATCGTTGGCGCCTATCATCTTGGAGAAAAAGAGAAATTGGTACATCATCGTTTTTTAAAAACAGGAAAGGACATCGCATGAGTATAGGAATAGAACAGGGGATGCTGCTGGCGGCTATTTTGTTTTTAACAGGTTTGACAGGTTTACTGGTGCGCCGGGATGTTATTTTCATGCTGATGTCGGTTGAAATCATGTTAAACGCTGCCGGGCTGGCATTTATAATTGCGGGTTCACGATGGGGACAGGCGGACGGACAGGTGATGTTTCTGTTTATTTTAACCATGGCTGCTACGGAGGTCTCTGTGGGCTTGGCCTTAATTATTCAATTGTTTATGAAATTTAAGTCGGTCGACACGAACAAGGCAAATACCATGAACGGATAAAGAACTTAACTAATATGAAAGAGTTGCTTTGGTTAATTGTGGTTTTGCCTTTTGTAGGATCGTTGATACTGGTAATTACCGGTAAAAAACTATCCCGATTCACCTGCGTCGTTATCGGCGTAGGCTCAGTTTCGCTGGCTGCAGTCCTTACCGTGTTTGTTGGGGTTGACTATCTGAATGCCAATCCAACCGGCCTGCCATATATAGAAACGCTATGGCAATGGCTAAATGTCGACGGCCTGTCGCCTAACATCGCTTTTCACCTCGATACGGTTTCCCTGTGCTTTATTTTTGTGGTCACTTTTGTCGGCGCGCTGATCCATTTATATTCTGCCCAATTTATGTGGAATGATGAAGGATTAAAGCGTTTCTTCATTTATATGAACTTGTTTGTCGGGTTTATGCTGACACTCGTTCTGGCTGACAATATGCTGTTATTATACCTTGGTTGGGAAGGTGTAGGATTATGCAGCTATTTGTTAATCGGCTTTTGGTATAAAGACCCGGCTAACGGATATGCGGCGAGAAAAGCATTCATTGTTACACGCGTCGGGGATTTAGGCCTGACCATCGGGCTATTCGTCCTTTTCATCACCTTTCATACCCTGGATATACAGGCAATTTTGGTAGCTGCACCCGGCGTATGGCCTGTTGGCTCCGGAATTGCTTTGCTTACCGCCTTACTTTTATTATCCGGCGCGTTAGGTAAATCCGCGCAGTTGCCTTTGCAAACCTGGTTACCTGATGCGATGGCAGGGCCTTCGCCTGTTTCTGCACTGATACATTCGGCAACGATGGTAACTGCTGGTGTATACTTGATTGCAAGAACCCATGTCTTGTTCGAATTGGCACCTGTGGCGCAGGCAACAATAGCCATCATAGGCGCTGCAACCTTACTGATTGCAGGACTGGCTGCTTTGAACCAGCATGATATCAAAAGGGTCCTAGCCTATTCCACCATATCACAGATCGGCTATATGTTCCTGGCGCTTGGTGTCGGGGCATGGTCGGCCGCTATTTTTCATTTTATGATTCATGCCTTCTTTAAAGCATTGTTGTTTTTGGGCGCAGGTATAGTGATATGGGCGCTGGATGAAGAGCATAATATGTTCAAGATGGGAGGTCTTTGGAAAAAGCTTCCGGTTACCTTCTGGACTTTTTTAATTGGCGCGGCATCCTTATCAGCGCTTCCGCTCATCACAGCCGGTTTTTATAGCAAGGATAAGATCTTATGGCTGTCCTATGCCAGCGACAAGGGGTCGGTATGGTTATGGCTGGCTGCATTGGCCGGTGCATTTCTGACCGCATTATATGCTTTCAGGATGGTTTTTTTGACTTTTTTTGGAGAAACCAAGAAGGTGCCGTCTCAAAAACCGGGGTTATTAATGACGATCCCCCTTTTGGTATTAGCCGTTTTATCCATCATTGGAGGCTTTATCGAATTACCGGGAGACATGGGCCATTTTACACTGTTTTCTGATTTCATTGAAAAAACACTTCCGGTAACCTTATCATCTGCTCCAGGTCATTATATTGAATTTGTATTCCAATTGGTAAGTGCCATTGTTGCGCTCACCGGTATAGTAACCGCATATTTTTATTATTTCAATAAACCATTTCCCGCAGCTGAGCCCAAACGTAATGCCCTGCAGCAATTCTTTTACCAGGGCTGGGACTTTGATTTATTATACAATACTATCATTGTTCAACCCATCGTGTTTTTATCCCAAATCGATAAAGATGATTTTATTGATAAGTTTTATACGGCCCTTGCTTCTTTAACTCTGCTGCTAAATAAAATACTGAGCGCGACGCAAAACGGCATGGTGCGCAGGTATGCACTAGTCTTAGCCATCGGAGCCATTATTACATTAACCATAATCCTTTACTTATGATACTTGCCTGGCTGATCATCGTATTAATGGGCTGCGGATTGCTGGCGTGGGTGGCAGGACGCTGGAACAATACACTGCCAAGAATCATCAGTCTTGCCGGTGTTGGAATTCAGCTTTTCGTTGTGGTGTGGTTATGGTTAATTCATCAGCAAGGTAACGTGTCTGGCCGTTGGATCACCAGTTATACGCATTCCTGGATACCCTCTTTTGGAATACAGATCAAATTTGGCGTTGACGGGCTTAGTTTACTGATGCTCGCACTCACTTCTTTTTTGGGCATCCTTTCGGTGCTCGCTTCCTGGAAAGAAATTAAACACAGGGTTGGTTTTTTTCATTTCAACCTGTTATTTGTATTAGCGGGTATAACGGGCGTTTTTTTATCACTAGACCTTTTCCTTTTTTATTTTTCATGGGAAGTGATGCTGATACCCATGTATTTCCTGATTAGTATCTGGGGCAATGAAAACAAGGTTTACGCGGCTTATAAATTCTTCCTTTTCACACAGGCCAGCGGGTTGCTCATGTTCCTTTCCATACTTGGATTATATCTCGTCCACGGCCAGCATACGGGCGTTTATACATTTGATTATGAACAATTGCTGGGCACGGTTATGGCACCGCAAACAGCCTTTCTGCTGATGCTTGGTTTCGTGATCGCTTTTATCGTAAAGCTATCTACTGTTCCCTTTCATTCCTGGCTGCCGGATGCCCATACTCAGGCCCCAACGGCAGGAAGTGTAATTCTTGCCGGGTTATTGTTAAAGACCGGAGCCTATGGGTTGATCCGCTTTGTGCTGCCCTTATTCCCTCAGGCTTCACATCAATTTGCGCCAGTGGCAATGATCCTTGGAGTGATCAGTATTCTATATGGCGCAAAGCTGGCATTTGCGCAAACCGATCTCAAGCGGCTGATCGCCTATATAAGTGTAAGCCACATGGGTTTTATTTTACTGGGCATTTATGCTTTTAATCAAATGGCCATGCAGGGCGTGGTGATGCAAATGGTCGTACATGGCGTTAGTACCGGTGCCTTGTTCATTATCGCGGGAGCGTTGCATGAACGGATCCATACACGAGATATTGGGCAAATGGGTGGGCTTTGGCGAAAAATGCCAAAAATGGGTGCTATAGGGCTAATATTCGTGATGGCTTCCCTGGGATTGCCAGGCCTGGGTAATTTCGTTGCGGAAATACTTATCCTTATCGGTTCATTTTCAGACAATAAGGCACTTACCGTCATCGCGACCATCGGACTGGTGGCCGCTACGATCTACTCGCTCCGGATCATGCAAAAAGTTTTTTATGGAAAAGAACAGAAACATTGGATCGTCGCTGATTTTGGATTCCGGGAAATGGGTATCATGATTTCGCTTTCGGTTGTTATTATATGGCTGGGCCTGTTTCCTGCTTCTGTATTAAACCTGGCCAAATCTGCCCTGATTAGCTTATCCGAAATAACCAATAAACAGGCCCAGGCTAAGCCGGACGGGAATAATCGCAAATACCCGGTACCAAATCATAGTGTAGTTGGCATGACGGTTATCCGGGAAAATTCGCTGAATAATCAAATTAACCCTAAAGCTCAAATCAAAAATGACCGTACAGGATATTAAAAGTTTGTTGCCAATGGTGATTTTAGCCGGCGGAATACTTTTCATCATGATTCTGATCGCGGTGAAAAGGAATCACCGCTTAGCGTGTATTAGCACATTGCTAATTATTTCAGCTGCTATTATAGCCGCGTTATTGCAAATAGGCGAAAAGCCCAATGCAATTGGCGAAATAGTTGTAGTTGACCGTTTCGGAATTTATTATCAGGTATTGTTGTTATCCGCCACTTTTGTGATCAGTATTTTCAGTTATATCAGCCTTGAACGTTTCTTCCCTAATAAACGAAAAGAAGAATATTACTTGTTAATCATGCTCGCCACGCTCGGCGCCTGTATGATGGCGATCAGCACACATTTTATTTCCTTTTTTGTAAGCCTCGAATTGTTGACTATTTCCCTTTATACCTTGATTGCATATTACCGGGAGCGTGCAAAATCCATTGAAGCTGGCCTCAAATATTTGGTACTTGCAGCAATGTCTTCGGCTTTTCTGCTGTTCGGAATGGCTTTGGTATATGCCATTTCCGGCACCCTATCTTTTATCGGTTTGTCAGCTATAACACCTCCTTTAAATTCCTCCGGGGCATTAATGCTAATTGCCGGGATTGGTTTAATGATTGTAGGAATAGGATTCAAGTTAGCGCTTGTTCCGTTTCATATGTGGGCTCCGGATGTTTACGAGGGTGCATCTTCCCCTGTATCTGCTTTTATAGCTTCCGTATCAAAGGGAAGCATTGTAGCCATATTACTCCGTCTATTTATGATGGCTGATCTTTATCGTTATGAAAAAGTCATGTTAGCATTTATCATCATCGCCATATTGTCCATGTTGATCGGCAATCTGCTTGCGCTGATGCAAAACAATGTCAAAAGGATACTGGCCTATTCCTCTATAGCGCATCTGGGTTACCTGCTGGTAGCCTTTATTGCTGGCAAAGGAATGGGAATGGAGGCAGCTACCTTTTACATCACCATTTATATGGTCACCGTTATTGGCGCCTTTGGAATCATTACTGTTATTTCCCCTGCTGACCAAGAAGCCGGGGAAATCGAGAACTATAAAGGACTGTTCTGGAGAAAACCATTTCTCGCTGCCTTATTCACAATATTTCTCCTTTCCCTGGCAGGCATTCCGCTCACGGCTGGATTTATGGGTAAATATTTTCTGTTAACAGCAGGCTTGGGGAAAACGGAATGGCCGCTCGCGTTTGTCCTGGTTGTCAGCAGTGTCATTGGCCTGTTTTATTATTTGCGTGTAATTGTTACTATGATGAAACCTGATGAAAATAGTGCCTCCTCTACTTCTTTATTTTTGGGCTCGTCCCTGGGCGGCATTTTAGTGCTGACTTTTCTGGGTCTCCTGGTGGTGAGTTTAGGCATTTATCCGGGTTGGCTGATAGAAATGGTTAGAAGTCTTAATCCATAAATAAACATCAATTTTACTCCGGTTCCCGCCTTTCCCAATAACGCTATCCAAGGACATATTCACGGGTCCGGTTTAACCTGTGAATGTGTGAATGATGTAACTTATTACGCAATTTGTGTAACACCTGTCGGCACAAGTATAGCCACCTTTGGCAGCATCATATCGTCATACTTCCATTTATCCTATTAAATTCTATGATCCCTAAAACAATGAAAGCTGCCGTTATCCATGGATTCGGACAGCCGTTACACATCGAAGAGGTGCCGGTTAAAGAACCTGGCGAAAACCAAATACTGGTTAAAGTTATTGCCTGCGGCGTTTGCCATACCGATCTGCATGCCTGTCAGGGCGACTGGCCGGCAAAACCAAAAATGCCGTTAATTCCCGGACATGAAGCCCTGGGCTACGTTGTTGCTTTAGGTGCTAACGTTAAGCACATCAAAGAAGGTGATATTGTGGGTGTACCCTGGTTATACAGCGCCTGCGGGCATTGTGATTATTGTTATACCGGCTGGGAAACGCTTTGCGAAACCCAGCAAAACGGGGGTTATAGCGTTGACGGTGGCTTTGCGGAGTACGTGGTAGCCGATGCCGGGTACGTAGCCCATTTTCCGCCAAATATAAATTTTACAGAAATGGCCCCCATCATATGCGCCGGGGTAACTGTCTACAAAGGATTAAAACAGACGGATACGAAATCAGGCGAATGGGTAGCCATTTCGGGCATTGGTGGTTTAGGCCACCTGGCAGTTCAATATGCCAAGGCTATGGGCCTGCACGTTGCAGCGATTGATATTGCAGACGATAAACTGGCACTGGCGAAAAGCCTTGGTGCCGACCTTGTTGTGAATGCGAAAGAACAAGATCCGGGAACTTTTCTGAAAAAAGAAACCGGTGGTATGCACGGGGTATTAGTGACCGCACCTTCGCCAATTGCTTTTAAGCAAGGGCTTTCAGCGTTACGGCGTAAAGGCGTACTCTCCTTAAACGGTTTGCCTGCAGGAAGTTTTGACCTCTCTATTTTTGATACGGTGATTAACGGTACTACTATACGCGGTTCCATAGTAGGAACACGAAAAGATATGGAAGAAGCGATATCATTCGCCTTAGAGGGCAAGGTGAAAACCACGGTTCATGCCGCTAAGCTGGAAGATATCAATATCGTTTTCGATGATATGAAAAAGGGCGACATCAGCGGCAGGATAGTGCTGGAAATAGCCAAGCCATAATTAAATTGTTATGATAACGATAGGTATTTTAAAAGAACCATCCTTTGAGTCGAGAGTTTCGATGCTGGCGGCAGAGACTGCTGAATTGGTTAAATCTGGCAGGGTTGTTTTGGTGGAAGAAGGAGCCGGTATAAAAGCTTTTTGCACGGATGCCGAATATACTGCGGCGGGCGCGGTGGTAAAGTCAAGGCCAGAGGTGTTAAATTCTGCCGACATACTATTAACCATTAATAGCAATGATATACCTGTTACTGTGAAAAACAAAGCATTGATAGGTATTTATCAGCCTTTATTTAATAGCAAATTGATGGAAGACTGGGCTAAACAAGGGCTTACCATATTTAGCCTGGATATGCTGCCCCGCATAAGCAGGGCGCAAAGCATGGATGTACTGAGCTCACAGGCCAATATTGCCGGTTATAAATCGGTGGTACTTGCGGCCTCAATATACCCACATTATTTCCCAATGATGATGACCGCCGCAGGTAGTGCTGCACCCGCCAAAGTGATGGTGATTGGCGCCGGTGTTGCAGGTTTACAAGCCGTAGCAACTGCAAAACGACTTGGTGCCGTGGTAGAAGTATTTGATACGCGCCCTGATGCTAAAGAAGAGGTACTGAGCCTTGGCGCAAGGTTTATTGACGTGGAGGGTGCAGCCGATGCTTCCAAAGCGGGCGGCTACGCGGTAGACCAAAATACCGATTTTCAGCAAAAGCAAAAAGCCAGCATCGCGGAACATATTAGAAAGGCCGATGTCGTGATCACTACCGCACAGTTGCACGGAAAAAAAGCGCCGGTGCTGGTAACAAAAGATATGATCTCCAGCATGAAGGGTGGGTCTGTAATCATTGACCTGGCTTCGTCTACCGGGGGTAATACCGAATTAACCAAGGATAATGAAACCATATTAGCCGGAAATGTAACCATTATTGGCAACAGCAACCTGGCGTCCTCTGTTCCCGCCGACGCCAGTAAACTCTACGGTAAAAATATATCTAACTTTCTGGCCTTGCTTATTAACGAAAAGGGGGCTATAGAGATTAATCTTAAAGACGATATCATAAAAGGTGCCTGTATAACGCCAGGTAGTAAGGCCGCTTCTCCTGTAAACCTCCAAACCGCTTAAAATGAACACGCTGCTTGATTTTATACAGCAAAACATTGAAATGTTTTACGTAGTAATACTTTCCATTTTCCTGGGGATAGAAGTTATTTCCAATGTGCCTTCAGTATTGCATACGCCTTTAATGAGCGGTGCGAACGCTATTCATGGTGTAATCATTATCGGTGCTATTATTGCCATCGGGACGGTAGGTCCAGATAATTATCTGGCGATCATTTTAGGATTTTTAGCTGTTATCGTTGGTACTTTAAATGTAGTGGGCGGTTTTGTGGTAACCGATCGTATGCTGGAAATGTTTAAAAAACGCAAACCGATTACTCTAAAAAAAACCAATGATGATTAATACGGAAGCGAGCATATTATCGATTTGTTACCTCATGGGTTCAATAGCATTTATTGTGGGGCTTAAAATGCTGGCTCATCCTGACACTGCCAGAAAGGGTAACCAAATATCGGCAGGCGGTATGGCTTTAGCTATCTTTGCAACGCTTGTTCTGTACCGCTCAGGGGGCGAACATCTGCACAACTACGGTTGGATTGCAGCCGCATTGGTTATAGGAGCGGTAATCGGCACATTCGCCGCCCGGAAAGTACAAATGACAGCGATGCCCGAATTAGTGAGTATCTTTAATGGGATGGGGGGCCTGTGCGCTGCACTTATTTCCATTATTGAGTTCGGACGTTTGGCGCAGGGATCGCCGGTAATGCATTCACTCATTATCCTGGCAGGTTTGCTTATCGGCTCTGTTTCCTTTTCAGGAAGCATGGTTGCCTTTGGTAAACTAAGCGGGAAGATAAAGGATTATGCGTTTCGCGGACAGAAAGTATTCAACCTGGCGATATTGGCAGTGGTGCTTTTACTGGCCGGGTACCTGCTTAGCGGGGGCGCTATTATTTCAGCATCCTTTATTTTTTATGGCATTCTTGTTCTGTCGGTTACCTATGGGATTTTATTCGTCCTGCCTATTGGCGGGGCTGATATGCCGGTAGTTATTTCCTTGCTAAACTCCTGTACGGGTATTGCAACGGCCTGCGGAGGTTTCCTGTATAATAACCCGGTAATGCTTACCGGCGGTATCCTTGTAGGATCAGCAGGTGCTATACTTACCGTTATTATGTGCAAGGCCATGAATCGCTCCCTGATGAATGTATTGGTCGGTTCATTTGGGGTAAAAGCCGCAGCATTAACTCCTGGAAAAGAAGAAGTGCATAAAGAAATAAGTATCAGCGACGCAGCGACGGCAATGGCTTACGCGAAAAAGATCATGATCGTTCCTGGGTATGGTTTAGCCGTTGCACAGGCGCAGAACACCTGTCATGAACTGGAAAAATTGTTGCAGGAAAAAGGTGTAGAAGTAAAATATGCCATTCACCCCGTAGCTGGCCGTATGCCGGGGCACATGAATGTATTATTAGCCGAAGCCGATGTATCCTATGACCTTCTGCTTGATCTGGATCAGTCAAACGATGAATTTCCAACTACTGATATTGCATTAATACTTGGGGCAAATGACGTTGTTAATCCTGCTGCTGAAAATGACCCTTCCAGCCCGATTTATGGGATGAAAATACTCGATGTAGGCAAATCAAAAATGGTGATCGTTAACAAAAGGACCATGAAGCCTGGCTATGCCGGAATTCAAAATCAGCTTTTTTCCGCGCCCAATACGTCCATGCTTTTTGGAGATGCAAAAGAGGTATTACAAAAACTGATTACAGAAATTAAAGCTATATAACGACTATTCTATAAAAATTTAACAAATAAAAATTAAAAATCATGTCTATACAAACAGTTAATCCGAACACCAATAAGGTTGTAAAATCTTTTGAAGAAATGAGTGACAAGGCAGTCGATGCTGCTGTAACCCAAGCCGAGGCTGCATATACCGAATGGCGTAAAACCAGCTACGAGCAACGTGCAGTAGTCCTGCATAAAGTAGCTTCGCTAATGCGGGAGAAAAAAGAATTATTGGCTACACTGATAACCTTGGAGATGGGCAAGCTATTTGCCCAGGCTGAAGGCGAGGTTATTTTAAGCGCTGATATTATCGATTACTACGCGACACATGCCAAAAAATTTCTTGGTGACAAGCAACTAAGTCCCGATCACGGGAAAGCATTTATTCGCCATAGCCCGATTGGTGTGTTATTCGGTGTTGAGCCTTGGAACTTTCCCTTATACCAGGTAGCCCGTTTTGCGGCACCTAATATTATGATCGGGAACACTATTTTAGTTAAACATGCTTCAATAGTTCCGCAATGCGGCATTGCGATCGAAGAGTTGTTTAAAGAAGCAGGTGCACCTGCCGGACTTTATACCAACCTATTGATTTCAGGTAAACGCGCTTCTGCATTGGTTGCAGACGAAAGGATAAAAGGCGTATCGCTTACCGGAAGTGAAGAGGCTGGCGCCAGTATTGCTGCCGAAGCAGGTAAGCATTTAAAAAAATCTGTATTGGAGTTAGGCGGCAGCGATGCTTTTATCATACTTGAAGATGCTGATATTGATCAAGCAGTGGAATGGGCAGTGGTTGGTCGTTTAAACAACAATGGAGAATGCTGTGTTGCAGCCAAACGTTTTATTGCCGTTGACGCTATTGCAGATGAGTTCCTGACTAAGTTCAAAAATAAATTATCAGCTATTATTGTTGGCGACCCAATGGACCCCAAAACACAATTGGGCCCGTTAAGCAGCGAGGCTGCCGCGGTACAATTAGCCGGGCAAGTTAATAAGGCAGTCGCCGAAGGTGCTACCGTGGTACTCGGTGGTAAAAGGCCAGACCGTCCCGGCGCATTTATGGAAGCAACGATATTGACCGATATAAAACCAGGTATGGCTGTGTATCATGAGGAATTGTTTGGCCCTGTTGCCGCTTTTTACCGGGTCAAGGATGAGCAGGCTGCCATTGACCTTGCCAATGATTCTCCGTTTGGTTTGGGCGGCTCAGTATTTACGAAGGACGTGAAACGGGGTGAGCATGTAGCAGACCAGATAGATACTGGTATGGTATTCATTAACCATCCAACCTGGACACAGGCGGATTTGCCATTTGGTGGCACCAAGCGTTCAGGATATGGCCGGGAACTTTCCGAATTGGGTATCGACGAATTTGTAAACAAAAAGCTAATTCGTACGAGTGCATTATCAGATCCTTTTTAATTAATTTATTTTCTTTAATAAATAGAGTCAACAGGTATAGCCTTAGCGTTTTCGTTAAGGCTATATTTTTTTAAAGTAAACAATCCGTTCAGTTTTTACTTGTTTTGTGTATGCTTATAATTATTGCCGTAATTATTACTGGCTTTGCTACCTGGTTCTTTTGGCCAACCAATCGGAAACCCGACCACGCACCCCTTGAAAATTATAGGGAACTACTAGAGGCGCACGTTGATTTTTACCGAAACCAGGATGCCGACAATAAATTAAGGTTTGAGAAAATGGTCGATACATTTTTAAGCGATACACGCATAGAAGGGGTAGGGACCGAAATTTCAACATTGGACAAGGTATTGATAGCATCAAGTGCTGTTATACCCATTTTCGGCTTCCAAGGGTGGAAATACAAAAATCTCACAAACGTCATCCTTTATCCCGACACGTTCGACAACGAATTTCAGTTTGAAGGGGGGAGTCGCAATATCTTAGGAATGGTAGGTTCGGGTTCTATGAACGGGCAAATGTTATTGTCGCGAACCGCACTTCTCAAAGGATTTTCAAAAGAACACGGCATGGAGAATGCGGCAATTCACGAATTTGTGCACCTACTGGATGGTTCAGATGGCGCTACAGATGGTTTGCCAGAAAATTTGCTGACACATGAATATACAACTCCCTGGTTACACCTGATGCATGTGGAAATGCATAAGATTTCTGAGGGAAAATCAGATATCAATCCTTATGCTTTAACTAATGAGGCGGAATTCTTCGCGATAGCGGCAGAATATTTTTTTGAAAAGCCGGAACAATTGCAGGCAAAGCATCCGGACCTTTATAATTTAATGTGCCAAATCTTCGAACAAGAAACTGTGTAATCTCGTCGATATGAACCAGCAATTGGTTGTAAAAGTCTATAAAACTGCCGCAGGAAATTTTCGAACCTGTTATGATAGCCATGAAATTATCTACTAAAACCGCGCCCCCGGTTATAATTTTCACCTGGCTTTATTTCTTGTTCCGGCTTTGCATCAGGCGTGTCACGAAACGAACTATGAGGATGGGTAGTCATTTGTTTTAACCGGGTTTCGATATTTTTCCATTTATAGTTACTGTCAAGCATATCTACTGTCTCTTTAAAATCAATATCAGCATGGTAGTCAAGTGCTTTAATAACCATAGCCGGATTTCGAGAAGCATATTTTCCTTCGTATGCATCAACCATTTCTGAAAGCGTTAATTTAGTAGAAAGGTAGGCTATATCGATGAAATCCTTTATCCTCGTGCCACTTCCGGAAATGGCATTGAGCTTCATAGCGGTAATATCTTCCAACGATGCCATCCGAACACCGCCGATATTTAATAAAGGCTTTACCAACGGATAATTATGCGTTATAAAATCAACCTTAACACCTGCTATTTCCCCTTTCAAGGTGTTTTTTCTCCGGTAATCTAATTGGAATTGATATTTATCCTCTATAGCAGAAAGCATATCTTCTTCATCGAATGAATTCATACTGAATAGATCAATATCTATACTAAGGCGATGGCCTATTTGAAGCGCTAATGCCGTCCCGCCTACCAGGAAGAAATCTTTGAAAAGATCATCCTGCATTAAAGTTTTTAAGAGTTCCAGTGTTGGTTCGCTGACTGTTTCTTTTCGTAACATCTCATGGAGGTTAGTGGGATTTCGAATTGATGGCTAACAAAGTTCATATCCATATCGTTAAGATATGCCAATTCTTTGATAGCTGATTTAACGCCATCAATTCCATATAAGTTTAACATAAAATACCAGTCATCCGGCCAGCCCCGCTCAATTACTCTTTGTACCACGACTTTTCGCATAGCGATATAATCAAAGTCTGTGAGTTTGTACTCCCACAATAACTTTGGATTTAGCTTCGCATCAGGAAAGTTTTTAAAGTCGTCGAAATACATTTAGTTGCATTTAGCCTATATACAAAAATACGAAATTTCAGGGTTAAAGGCAATTATTAAGCGTATGAATAAGCTTGCCATGACTGATATGATTAATTTAATTGCTGTATGAATTGGTAGCTGCCCGTGTTAGGATTTAAGCGGATCAAGACTTTCTTATCCGCATATTCCTGGATAAACATGTTATTTTCAGTACATAACTCATTCTTATAGCGTATGAATATTTCTTCGGCACTGTCCTGCTGTTCATTTTCACCATCGTTTTCAGCAACATATGAACTCGTCGTTGCCGTTTCAGACGCAAGTGACTGCATTAATTTATATAAGGGACTTTCCGGCTGCAATGACGGTTTGAGCTTTTCCCAGTCTGTTACTGGGATGATCACGCCGATTGGATTTTCATCTTTTGCTGTTAATATACTTAATGCAAGGTTTGGATAATAATTTGGATCGATTTTTTCGTTTTTCATTATTTAATTTTTCTCGTCTTGTCTTCCTTTGCTAATTGTTTTGTTTTGTGCGGCGTATGCGCTATCGGCCATTTTTTTAAACTTTGAAGGACGCGTTTTTAAACTAGATACGATAACTTTTGCAACGTCCGGGTATAAGGCCTTTACGTAATAATAATTTGAAGTGTCTTTCTGTAAATGGTCGATTTTAATTTTTAACTCATGGTTGTTATAGATCAGCCATCCTCCCGAAACTAAAATAATGATGCCAAAGACGCCAACAATCTTTGCTTTCCATGATTTAAGCCCAAAGTCGTGCGTGGTTTTAATCTTTATTTGTTGCGGAATACTATCAATCTTTTGCTCCAGGCTTTTCATTGCTGCATCTAATCCCTGCTGGTGGTCGCTCCTTAGAAATACCTCCAACTGCTTATTCAGGAATTTAAATTCCTTGGTATAATCGGGAATGTATATTTTAGGATATTCAGGAATAACATCTCCTTTATTTTCGA
>Ga0302306_10000160_pt1 | contig 49724 bp, 43 predicted proteins | sample III_Palsa_E3_1_FD_198761 | JGI IMG/M metagenome (GOLD analysis project Ga0302306, IMG submission 198761) | Peat permafrost microbial communities from Stordalen Mire near Abisko, Sweden - III_Palsa_E3_1 | ecosystem: Environmental > Terrestrial > Soil > Palsa > Peat permafrost | place: Sweden...
AAAATGATTTTGGGTCGCCGGAGAGTTGACCGTCCGTGCCATCCGCCTGCACCGCCAAGCCGGCCAGACGCGCTTGCACGGCAATCAGGTCGAGCGCCGCATGGCCGGCCTCGGTGATATTCGCCCAGTCGGTCGCGCGTTCAAACGCGTCGCGCTGATCTCGATACAGCGAGAGCACGGCACAGCTCACCAATAAACCGAGGCTCATCGCCAGCATCAATTCGATCAAGGTATGACCGCCATTGCGCCGCGCTCGCCGCTCGCGGCGCCCTACTGCGCATCGGGCTTGGGACGCACAGATCATTGCACCAGCATCAGTGAGACACAGTGGGGAACCCGTAATTCGCGCCGTGAACCGCGCGCGCCGCCAAGGCTCGGCGGCAGGTTCGCACATGCGCTGTTGGCGTGGCCCGGCCCTCCCCCTGCGGCGCCATTTCCAGGCGCGGACATAAGACCGGGAATAGAAGCTAGATCAGAAACAGGATCGTCCGCCCCCCAACGTGGCGGTTCGGTCCAGCTCAAGGTGATCAACCATTGCCCTTCGGCGAGTGCCGTCACTTGGGTTTGACCCTGCGGCAAAGCCGCCGCGGTGCTATCCGCCAGCGCCATGCCAGTTGCGGGCGACTCGCCTGCCCGCAACGCTTCCGCCACGATGGTCACTGCGCTGACCGCGAGATCGAGCCAGCGCGCCGATTGTTGGGAAGCCGACACCCAGCCCTGCAAAGCCACCGTGCCCAAGGCGGCAAGCGACAAGAGCAGCAGGGCCACTATCACTTCGATCAAGGTATCCCCCGCCATGCGTTTCATGAGCCGTGCCCACAAGCACCGTCCGACACGCGCGGCCGCCCGCCGATCGCCAGCCGGATGCAGCGAGTCAATTGCGTCAGGCCGGCGGCCCAGGCAGGGCTGATGGCCGCGATCTCGAAACTGCGGAAACTGCCCATCACCTGCCCGGCGGGCGGCGTAAAGGACAAGATCGTGGCCGGACTGACGATCGATAACCCGGCGCTGGGCGGGTAGCGGCGCAGCACGCGCAAATGCTCCGGGTCCGAGGTACCCGACGTTACCAGCCAGCCGCAGGCCCAATTGTCGGCGCTGGCGTGCGCTCCTTTGCCGCAGGGTGCGGAAGCTTTGGCGCAATGCGCCGTACTATCCGCACGGCACACACTGACCGCACCACCCAAACGCAGGGCTTCATTGCGGGCGTAGCTGAAAGTTGCCAACAAGCTGTGCGCGGCCTGATCGACTCGGTCGCGCAATAGCCAATGATCGAAGGACGGCACCGAGAGCACCGCCATCAAAGCCAACAAGGCAAACGTCACCAGCAATTCAGGCAGGACAAAACCCGCGGCGCGCCTTGGGAACATTCGTTCGAGATACATTGCCACCTCCCCATCAGCGACCGGCCGCAAGCACATCGCGCGCTTGTCCGGCTATGAAACCGATCGCACACCTGAGGCTTAATTTAGGCGCATGACGGGATCGGCACAATCAGCCGGAAGTCATAGCCGGCGGCTGAAAATTCAATCCATGGGGGCAATGCAGGAAGAAGCAGGAAAAAGCAGGAAAAAGCAGGAAAAAGCAGAAACCAGCAGAAAGCTCAAAAACGAGCAGCAGCAAAACTCAACGTTTGCGCGGAGTTTTGGCCACATTCAAACGGCGCATTTCCAAAATGACTTCCTGAAATTCGGAAACATCTTCGAAGCTGCGATACACCGAGGCAAATCGGACATACGCGATTTTATCGAGACGGCGCAGTTCGCCCATCACCAATTCGCCCAGTTTTTCGGAACGGATCTCACGCTCACCGCTACTGAGCAATTGATATTCGATGCGGGCAATCGCATCGTCCACCGCCTCGGCATTGACCGGACGTTTGCGCAGCGCGAGTTGCATGCTGGAGTTGAGCTTGCGCCGATCGAACTCGACCCGGCTGCCGTCTTTTTTGACCACCGCCGGTAAAGCCAATTCGATCCGCTCGTAGGTCGTGAAACGCTTGTCGCATTCAGGACAGCGGCGCCTGCGCCGGATTGCCGCACCATCTTCCGACACACGCGAATCCACCACCTGGGTGTCTTCGTGCCGGCAAAATGGGCAACGCACGGCGCGCCCCTCAGCCTTGCCGCGCCGGCAATGGCATGCCGGGCGTCGCGGTTGAAGGACTCAGGCGCAGATTCAGCATGATGGCTTAACCGTAGACCGGGAAGCGGCTGGTCAACTCGGCCACCTGAGCGCGCACGCGATCGATGGTCGCCGCGTCGTCCGGATGGTCGAGCAAATCGGCGATAAGATTGCCGACCTGCTCGGCTTCAGGGGCGCCGAAACCACGCGTGGTCATGGCGGGCGAACCCAAACGGATACCGCTCGTGACAAACGGCTTTTCCGGATCGTTCGGAATGGCGTTTTTGTTGACCGTAATATGCGCCGCGCCGAGCAAAGCTTCAGCGGCCTTGCCGGTAATGTTCTTGGAGCGCAGGTCGACCAGCATCACGTGGCTTTCGGTGCGGCCCGAGACAATCCGCAGACCGCGTTTGACCAGCGTTTCGGCCAATACCCGTGCGTTGATCAGTACTTGTTCCTGATGGCCTTTGAATTCCGGCGCCAACGCTTCCTTGAAGGCAACCGCCTTGGCGGCAATCACGTGCATCAACGGCCCACCCTGGATGCCCGGGAAAATCGCCGAATTGATCAGCTTTTCGTACTCGGCTTTCATCAGGATCACACCGCCGCGCGGGCCGCGCAGGCTCTTGTGGGTGGTGGTGGTGACGAAGTCGGCGTGCGGCACCGGGTTCGGATAGACCCCACCGGCGATGAGGCCGGCATAGTGAGCCATGTCGACCATGAAATAAGCGCCGACAGACTTCGCGATAGCGGCAAAACGAGCGAAATCGATGCGCAGCGAAAACGCCGAGGCACCGGCCACGATCATCTTCGGCTTGTGTTCCTGAGCCAGCTTTTCGGCGGCGTCGTAATCGATGTCCTCGCCTTCGTTCAAGCCGTAGCTGACCACGTTGAACCATTTGCCCGACATATTCACGGGTGAGCCGTGCGTAAGGTGGCCGCCGTGGGCCAGGCTCATCCCCATAATGGTGTCGCCCGGCTTGAGCATGGCGAAAAACACCCCTTGATTGGCTTGCGAGCCTGAATTCGGCTGCACATTGGCGGCTTCGGCACCGAACAATTGCTTGACGCGGTCGATGGCCAATTGCTCGACGATGTCGACGTACTCACAGCCGCCGTAATAACGTTTGCCGGGATAACCTTCGGCATATTTATTCGTCAGTTGCGAACCCTGGGCTTCCATCACCGCCGGGCTGGCGTAGTTTTCCGATGCAATCAGTTCGATGTGATCGTGCTGACGCTGATTTTCTTTTTGAATTGCGGCCCACACTTCTGGATCGACGTTCGCAATCGTATGCTTGGCTTGGTCAAACATGGGGATCCCCAGATAAGTATACAGATACAGGTTGACCGGACGGGTGCGAGTCTGACAGAGCGGGCGGAATAATCATTCCGCGCACGCGAGACAGGACAGCGCTATGCGACGCATTACTGCGACCAGTCACGGCTGCCCAGGCGAACGGCAAAACGGCATCCCGCGCTTCACGGTGGGTTGTTCCACCTACGACATTGAAGTCGCTATCGCCAGTTACGCGGGGCTTGGGCGTAAGTGTATGAGATCGGGGCCAAATAGGCAACCGTGCCGCACCGGGCGGCACGCATGCGGGCGCGCTGGAGCGGGCTTTACGGGGCGTGGGCAAGTGTCTCCGCGCGCCCCTTAAATGTTGCAAACAACCCACAAAAATGCATTTCGAACCGCGGCTGCGACGGCAAAACACCCCTTTCAGACGTCTTACAATGGTCAGCCGGACCGGATATCGTAGAATTGCGCCGGAACATGCTTGTGGCGCTTGCCGTCAGGCGTGAACCGCAGTAGGCTTCGGTTTTCTCGAATTTAGCCGCAGCTCGGACTAAACCGTCGAATCGGGCCTTTCGCTCTGGTTTTTCAGCCGGACGACAAGCAGACGAAAGACCTCGTAATCAGATAAATAGATTAATCCGGTAAACTTGTAGTATGGATAACCAGCATAGCGCAGCGGATAAATCAGGCATTACCCCGTCGGGCATCGCCCCACCGTTTACGTGGGCTCTACGCGTGTATTACGAGGACACTGACGCCGGCGGCGTGGTGTTCTACGCCAATTACCTCAAGTTTTTCGAACGTGCGCGTACCGAATGGTTACGTGCATGCGGTGCCGACCAAAGCGCTTTGGCCAGCGCCTCCGGCCTGATCTTTATTGTGCGCAGCACCGCGGTAGACTACCGCTCCCCGGCCCGGCTCGACGACACGGTATGTGTGCTGAGCCGCATCGAGCGCATGGGCCGCGCCTCGGTTGATTTTGTACAAAGCGCCCACCGCGGCGATACCTTGCTGGCCACCGGTTCGATCCGGGTAGGATGTGTCGCGCGCGATACGTTCAAACCCAGCGCGATTCCCGAACATATTCGGCATGCCTTATCCCACTGGAATCCAGCCGAATGAACTTGGGCCTGCCGCAACTGTCAAGCTACAGCAAGATTGGCGAAGCTTCACCCCATTACGCGACGCGCGGGCTGTTCCAGCGTTTTTCCACATAAGCTGCCCTAGAAGACCAAACAGTTAGTCAAAACTATGAACAACCCTCAAGACCTTTCATTTGTTGCGCTGATCCTTAACGCCAGCGTGCTGGCGCAGGCAGTGATCGCACTGCTGCTGCTGATGTCGCTGATCTCATGGACGGTGATTTTCCGCAAATGGTTCGCCATCTTCCGTGCGCGCGGTCAGACCGAGCGTTTCGAGCGCGATTTCTGGTCGGGCGGCGACCTGCAGACGCTGTATCAAGCAGCCGCCAGCAACCGCCACGGGTCCGGTGCGCTCGAACGGATCTTCGAAGCCGGCATGCGCGAATTCCTGAAAGGCAAGGAAAAACGTATTTCGGACCCCGGCGCCATCCTCGACGGCGCACGCCGTGCCATGCGCGCGTCGTTCCAACGTGAGATGGACGCGCTCGAATCCAACCTGGCGTTTCTCGCCTCGGTGGGTTCAGTCAGCCCGTATATCGGCTTGTTCGGCACCGTATGGGGCATCATGAATGCGTTCCGCGGCCTGGCCAATGTGCAGCAGGCAACCCTGGCCAATGTGGCGCCCGGCATTGCCGAAGCGCTGGTGGCGACCGCCATCGGCCTGTTCGCGGCAATTCCGGCCGTAGTGGCCTACAACCGTTACACGCACGATATCGACCGTTTGGCGATCCGCTTCGAGACCTTCGTCGAAGAGTTCTCGAACATTTTGCAACGCCAAGCCAACTAAGCCACCCAGGAGCATCCGATGCCAGGTTCGATGCGTTCCAGTATGCGTGGCGGCCGTACCCGCCGGGCCATGGCCGACATCAATGTCGTGCCGTATATCGATGTGATGCTGGTGCTATTGGTGATTTTTATGGTCACGGCACCGCTGGTGACCCCGACCATCATCAATTTGCCGACGGTCGGCAACGCCGCCCAGCAACCGCCCACCCCACCCGTGATGGTCAACATCAAGGCCGATGGCAGCATGTCGGTGCGTTATAAAGACGGCGGCGCGACGCAAGATCAGATGATGACCCAGGGCGACCTGGACACCTTCGTCACCAACCGGCAGCAAGCCAACCCCGACGAACCGGTGGTGATTGCCGCCGACAAGACCGTCAAATACGAAGTGGTCATGAACGTCATGTCGGAATTAAAAGCGCGCGGTGTCAAACGCGTAGGGTTGCTTGTTAAATCATCATGATCCAGCGTCAGGAGCGTAGTTCCGATTACCCGTTTGAACCGCCTCGCGAGCGCGGTATGTGGCGCTCGCTCGCGCTGGCACTGGTGATGCACGGCCTGCTGCTGGTGTTGTTGTTACATGGCATCGATTGGCAGAACAGCACCCCGGCCGGAGCCGAAGCGGAACTCTGGACTCCCGACGAAACCGTCGACCAGGTGCAACCCACGCCCGCCCCACCGCCGCCACAGCAAGCCGTGACTCCACCGCCCCAGCCCGATGACGCGGAGATCGCGTTACAGCAGGCCAAGCAACGCCAGGCGGAAGAACAACGGCTAGCCGATATCGCCGAGCAGGAACGGCAAAAACAATTGCAAAAGGAAGCCGCCGACCGTTTGGAGCAGGAGCGCGCCGCGCAAGCCAAACTCGATCAGCAGAAGGCTGACCAGCTAAAAGCCGAGTTACAGAAAAAGGCTGAACAACAGCAAAAAGCGCTGAGCGAACAACAACTCAAGGACCAGCAGATCAAAGATCAGCAAACCAAGGAACAGCAAGCCAAGGATGCCGATAAAAAAGCCGCTGACGAGGCCCAGAAAGCCAAACAAGCTGCGGCGGCGCAAGCCAAGGCCAAGCTCGACCAATCGCGTCAGGCCCGCTTGAATGCCTTGAAAGGGATGGCCGGCACCAGCCCCAGCGGCGACGGTTTGGCCGCGGCCGGCAGCGGCAGCGGCTCGGGCGGTAACGGCAGCGCCGGTTATGCCGATAAGGTGCGGCATAAAGTTCTACCGAATGTGACCTTCCCTGGCAGCACCGACGGCAATCCGGAAGCAGTGGTCACCGTTAATTGCGCGCCGGACGGCACCGTGCTCGATGCGCATATCAGCAAACCAAGTAGCAACCCGGCCTGGGATAGCGCGGTATTAAACGCTGTTCAGGCGTCCAGCCCGATGCCACGCGATAAAGATGGCACCGCGCCCCGTAGCTTTACAATTACGTTTAAACCGAAGAGTTAACGTTATTTATTATTTACGTAGTTGAAAATTCAACGCCAATTACCTAAAGTGCGCGACTTAGAGCGGGAACGTTCGATCTGTTTTGCTGTCTAGCGTAAGCGCCACTTTTTATATTCGCTATCAGGGAATTCGACAAAGCATGAGCTTTTTGACGAAATTAGGCCTAAAAGCCATTTGTGGTGCGGTCTTATTGACCGCTGCCGCCGCCGCGCAAGCGCAACTCAACGTCGATATTACGGGGGTTGGCGCGACCCAATTCCCTATCGCCACAGCGCCATTCAAGGACGAAGCGACCTCGCCTGAACCGGTGAGCCGGATTATTCAAGAAGACTTGGCCCGCAGCGGCCGGTTTACCAATATCAATGCCGGCAGCACGCCGGTTTCGGAAACCGACTCGGTCGATCTCGGCGGATGGAAGGTCAAAGGCGCCAATGCTTTTGTCGGCGGCAGCGTGACCCACCTGGCCAACGGCGATTACGACGTACGTTTTCGCCTGTACGACACCATCAAACAGCAAAGCCTGGGCGGCCTGTCCCTGGTGACGCCGGCCAGCGGCGTGCGCATGAGTGCGCATAAAGCCGCCGACTATATCTACGAAAAACTGCTGGGTGTGCGCGGCGTATTTGCCACGCGTCTGTCCTATGTGGTTCGCGTCGGCGGCAAATACCAATTGCAGATTTCCGACTCCGACGGCCAGAACAAACACGTGGCCCTGTCCAGCCCGGAGCCGATCATCTCCCCGGCCTGGTCGCCTGACGGCACCAAAGTGGCTTACGTCTCGTTCGAACGCCAGAAGCCTATCGTCTATATCCACGACCTGCCCACCGGCAACCGGGTGATCGTGTCCAATGCCAAGGGCAGCAACAGCGCCCCGGCGTGGTCGCCGGACGGCCGCACGCTGGCCGTGTCGCTGTCGCTGACCGGGAATACCCAGGTCTACCTGATCAATGCCAACGGCTCAGGCCTGCGTCGCATTTCGAGCAGTAACGGGATCGATACCGAGCCGCAATTCTCACCCGACGGACAATCGATTTATTTCACCAGCGACCGGGGCGGCCAGCCGCAAGTCTACAAAATGTCGGTGCAAGGCGAAGCCGTCGGCGGTGCGCAACGCGTCACCTTCCATGGCAACTACAACACCAGCCCGCGGGTCAGCCCGGATGGCAAATTGCTCGCTTATATTTCACGGATCGGCGGTGCCTTCAAGCTGTATGTCCAGGACTTGAGCACCGGCGACGCAACCGGCCTGACCGATACGGTCAGGGATGAATCACCCAGCTTTGCCGCCAACGGCCAGTACATCCTGTACGCGACCGAAGTCGGCGGGCGTGGTGTTCTGGCTGCCGTCTCGGTTGATGGCAGTTCAAAGAACGTCCTTTCGGTCAGTGGCGGCAATGTCACTGAACCGTCGTGGGGACCGTTTATGCAGTAAAGCGGACAGGCATAGTGATCGCAATCAATCCGATGACTATGCCTGCACCCGATATTTTGATGCTTTATAGTCTTATCCAATATTAATTCGATTCAACGACAATTTAGGAGCGTTACAACATGATGTCCAAACTTCGTATGGCTTTTGCAGTCCTGGTCGTAGGCTTGTTGAGCGCCTGCCATTCGGGCGTGAAGCTTGATCAAAGCGCAGCCGGCACGCAAAGTGGCGGCGCCGCCCCCGCAGCTACCGATGTCGCTACCGTGAACGTCGATCCGCTGAACGACCCGAACAGCCCGCTGGCCAAGCGTAGCGTGTACTTCGACTTCGACAGCTACGCCGTCAAGAGCGACTACCAATCGGTTCTGGAAGCCCACGCCGGTTACCTGAAGAGCCACCCGGACCGTCACGTGCTGCTGCAAGGCAACACCGACGAACGCGGCACCACCGAGTACAACCTGGCACTGGGCCAGAAACGTGCTGAAGCCGTGCGCCGTGCCCTGTCGTTGCTGGGCGTGCCTGACTCGCAAATGGAAGCTGTGAGCCTGGGTAAAGAAAAGCCGGCAGCAGACGGTCATGACGACGCAGCGTACGCGCAAAATCGCCGCACCGACCTCGTTTATCAATAAGCACCATGCAGCTACGATCGCTTCGCTTTGATGTAACGCGTGCGATTGCAGCGGCCAGCGTGGCCGGGATGGCGCTGTTCGCCATCCCGGCACACGCCGGTTTGTTTGACGATGACCAAGCGCGTCAGGCGGTGCTCGATTTGCGCACCAAATCCGACACGCTGGGCTCGCAAATGGCTGCCGCGCAACGCACCATCCTCGACCAGTCCAACCGCCTCGACACCTTGCAACAGCAAGTCGACGCGCTCCGCGGACAGAATGAGGACCTGACCAACCAGTTGACCACCCTGCAACGTTCGCAGAAGGATTACTACGCCGATCTCGACGCGCGCCTGAAGAAATTCGAGCCGCAGCAGCAGACCATCGACGGGGTCCAGGGTTTGGTACAGCCGGGTGAAACCGACACGTTCAACGCCGCCTTGCAACAATTCCGCAATGGCGACTTCAAAGGCGCTGCCGGTTCGTTCCGCGACTTCGCCGACAAGTATCCGCAAAGCCCCTACCAGCCGACCGCACAGTACTGGCTAGGCAATGCCCTGTACGCCTTGCGCGACTACAAAGGTTCAACCACGGTGTTGAGCGGCGTGGTTCATAATTTCCCGAACCATCCGCGCGCACCCGAAGCCTTGCTCGCGATCGCGACCAACCAGCTTGAGCAGAACCAGAAACCAGCGGCCAAAAAGACGCTGCAAGAGGTCATGTCTCAGTATGCAGGTTCGCCCGCGGCGCAAGCCGCCAAAGACAAGCTGGCGCAATTGAAGTAAGTTCGCTGAAGCAGGTCCGACAAAGCTAGTCCGTTTTGCCGCCACACAGTTGAACCGATCTGCCGCATGGTTTGTGACCGCAGACGGCAAGACCACAGAAGCCCGGACGGGGTGCAGTTCAATGCCCCGCTCCGGGTTTTTTTATTGAGGCCGGCGCAATAATATTGTCCCGTCCTGCTTGACAGGACCGAGCGATTTTACCTATAATCGCTGTCTTCTTTGGGTCGTTAGCTCAGCTGGTAGAGCAGCGGACTTTTAATCCGTTGGTCGCAGGTTCGAATCCCGCACGGCCTACCAAAGTTTGCAAAGGGTTAGCTTCGGCTAACCCTTTTTTATTGGCGAATTTGATTGACCAAGCGCGCCTACGCCACCAATAAAGCCTTGCCTCCCTGAAGCGATTCGTAAGCCATGGCCAGTTCGATCTGAGCGTAACTGAATTCCTTGCCGATTCTGGTGGCGAACATCGGATCGTCAATCACACCCTCAAGCGCTTTCAGCGCGGACACAAGCTTCTCGTGCTCCTTCACCGTCCGGCTCTCGAAATTGCTGAATCGCCTCATGGTCAGGTTCTTCATCATGAAAAGCATGGACTGAATCGAGATTGGGCTGGCGCCGCCCAGGAAGCCGTAGAAATAGATGGTCGAATTCATCGGCAGGCTTGGGACAATTCGCCCAAGCAAGTCGCCGCCGACGCCGTCGAATACCGCCGTCGTCCCAAGTTCAGCGGACAATACGCCGAGCCTCTCGGTAAAGCCCTCGTTTGTCACGATGACATGCTCCACGCCCAAACGGCCGAGCGCCTCCCGCGCTGCCTCGGTGCGTACCAGGAAAATCGCGGGCAGCTTCCTGCTGCGCGCGAGTGAAGCCAGGGCATATCCGGTAGCCGAATTTCCGGCCGTGACAATCACGCCCTGGTGACCCGCTTCGACGATCTCTTCGAGAAAGGCGTAGGCCGTGACGACATTGACGAGCGACCCGCAATAATCCCTCGCACGAACCCGATCCGGCAGGATCAGGCAACTCGTGTAAGGCACCTGCGCTCTTTCGCACCAAAGCCCGACACTCTCCGGGCTTCTGCCGAGCGAGCGGTAGATCGCCACCTGCTTGCCCGCATAGTCCGCCGGAACGCCCGCTCCCACCGCCACCACCCGCCCCGATCCCGAAGCACCCCACACATCATGCTGGCGGACCGCAAGCGCGCCACCCAATGCTGTCGGCATTTTCAGGAAAGTCTTGTCGCCATGGTTGATCGCCGAGGCATCCATGTCCACCAGGATATGCCCCGGCGCCGGCTGGTTCGGGGTCGGGATGTCGCGAACCTCCAGCCCTCGGCTGGGTGTCACGCAAATCGCTCGCATAAGTAAGCTCCTTCTATTTCGGTGCCGGTGACGGATGAGAAAACTTGTCGGCAACGGCTACCGTGATGCTGTCGATCGGTCTAAAATTGGAAAGCTGATATTATATTAGCACTAATATAAAATGAGAGCACAATGGATTTGCGACAAGTATTCGATGACCTTGTACGACTTGAAACGGATCTCTGGAACGCGGTCGATGCGCGCTTGCGCAATGAGACCGGCGTTCCGCTTGGAACTTTCAATCTGCTGCTGGTGTTGGAAGATACCGAGGCATGCCGTGTCAACGATATTGCGGAGAGGCTCGCGATCACTGTGGGCGGCGCCAGTCAGGCGGTCGACCGGATCGAACAGAAAGGCTTGTGCAAGCGGCAGCAGGATTCGGCCGATCGGCGCTCGTCCATCGTCTCTTTAACGCCTCTTGGCAAACAGAAGCTTTCCGAGGCCAGCCCTTTTTTCGATGATGAGCTCGCGGTGTGGTTGAACATCCCCGGGACCCGCGCGGACTTTAACCATTTTTCGACCGTCCTCGCTCGCATGAGAGCCGCGGCCGCGCAGCGAAATACGCCGCGGTCCTGATCGATTGGATTACCAGTGAACCCATCGCGATGGAGGCCGGAATAATTGGCAAATCGGGGAAATCGCCGCGGCGAACCGCGGCAATATCGGCACCCGTTTAAAACTGCCCGGCCCCTGCGAATTGCCGCACCGCCCCCTTGACTTCCGTTTTTCGACGTTATATCCCTTTACCGCGTCGGGAATCGCTTTGTGTTATTCACCCACGTCGGCTAATCTTGCTCTATTTCTGCGGCTGAGCTTCCTGTGCAACCCTTCTCGACGTCTCGAAGACCGCTTCGATTTCCGTGACGACGGCCTGAAAACGATTTCTTAGCCTCCAATAAGTGCCGAAAACTAACAATAACGATGCATTGTTCGAGAAACTCTGGTCCAGGATGAACCAGCGGGGCGAGTTTCCGCTGCTGTCCAATTCGCTGCACATGACCATCTCGGCCATGAAGAACGAAGATAGCAACTTCGCCGAACTGGTTCAGGTGGTACTGTCCGACTTCAGCTTGACGCAGAAGGTCATGCGCCTGGCCAATTCGGCAATGTATATCTCGTTTGGCCGCAACGTCACCACCGTGACCCGCGCGCTAATGATACTGGGCGTGGAAGTCGTCGGTCACCTGGTCATCGGGGTGAAACTGATCGACCACTTTCGCCAAGCCTCTTCCAAGGCCGAGCGCATCGACGCGAAACTGGAGCTGAACCGGGTCATGCTGGCCAGTTACATTGCCCGCAAAGTCACCGATAGCCACGACATTCATGGCAGCGAACAAGCAGTGGTGTGCACGCTGATGTGTCAGTTGGGCCGCTTGCTCTGTCTGTTTTATCTGGAACAGGAATGGCAGGCGATCCATGAATCGACGGCACGCGGGCAAGGTCAAGACCAGGCTTGCGAAGCAGTACTCGGCATCTCATTCGAGGATCTGGGATTGGAAGCGGCACAACGCTGGGGCCTGCCTGGTTTGATCTATAGCGGCATGCAGCGCTTCGACCCGGCCCACCAGGACCTGAGCCTGCCGGCCGAAGTGCAATGGCTGCAAGCGGTCACCAGCTTTTCTACCGACGTCTCCACCCTTCTGACTGAAATACCGGCCGACACGCAGCTCGCCAACGAACAGTTGGCGCAGGTCGCCGCGCATTATAGCGAGGTGCTCAAGATCGAGCCCGGCGTTCTGCTGGAAATTCCCCGCAGCCTCGCGCAAGATAGCGGCAGCACGCAGCACATGAAAGAGATCGACAATTTACGCGCGCAAACCGCCCAGGTCAAAATCCAGGATACCCGGCGGCATCTGCGTGAATGCCTCAACGATTTACGTGCGCTGCCCTCGGAAAAACACGGCGCGCAAGCACTGACCATGGCACTCGAAACCATGCTCTCCAGCCTGAGTTTTTCGCGTGCGCTGGTGTTCCTGCACGACCGAAAAGCCGGTGTATTCGCCGCGCGTTTCGGACTCGGCGCCAACATCGCGGCCCTGCTGCCCAGCTTGCAATTCGGCCAGGATTTCTCGCCCGACGTGTTTCACCTGGCCTTGGCCAATTCCATGGGAATTTTTATCGAGGATTCCAATGCGCCGAATTTCAGCCTGCATATTCCCGACTGGTTCAAAACCGCGCTGCCGGATGCCCAAGGTTTTATCCTGTTGCCCGTGAGGTGCGGCAATTCCGCCGTGGCATTGTTATATGGCGATTGGAACAAACCGGGATTGATGCGCAAAATCCTGCCTCAGGAAATGAGCGTACTGAATGAACTGGCCAAGGAGTTGGGCAGGTTTTTTTGAAACGCGGCACGCCGTCAAAACAAGCCGTGGCCGCTATACCCCCTTGGTCAAGGCGAAGGCGTGCGCGGATTATGGCGAGCGACGGCATAGGCTAGGTGACCTCGGCCTCGGCCTCGGCCTAATAAACATCGGAAGCCGACCCGGCGGCGTCAGGGAAACGCAAGCGGTTGAGTTGACGCGCCGGGACTCGGTAAAAATAAAGAACCAGCAGCAATTCGAGCAAGGCCACGGCAATCAGCACCGCCAGCAGTGCGCCATATCCATAAGCCACGGCAACCGCGGCGCCAAGGCAGGGACAGAGATACATCGCGGCAAAGTAGATCAGGCTGAAATACACCAAGGTCTGGGGCCGCAGATGATCGGGCGCATGAACCGCTGCTTGCGCCTGGACGATCGGGTAAAGCAAGCCATAACCCAAGCCCAGCAGGCTCGCCGCCACGCCATAGCAGATTGCCGACTGCCCGGCCTCAAGCATCAGGCCCAAGGCTGCGATCGTCAGCACCATCAGCCATTTGATCGATACCGCCGGTTTGAGTTTACCGAGCGGCTTGCTCAAGACGAAACGCGAGGCAACCACGGCGAGCGAATAACACGCATAAAAAACCGTGTAGTCGAGATGCTGAGCCGCCGCCAAAGTGGTCTGCAAGTTAATCAATACGGAATAGACGCAGGCGCCGCACAAGACCATGGCAAAAAAATAGCCGCTGGGCAATTTCATTATCTTTTTGAATTCCTTCAATCCTGATAACGAGGGTGCCAGCTTGATCCTCTCATAGAAAGTGTTATTCCATGCGACATAGGCGGCGAGACAGCACGCCAATAGGCTAATTGCGGCGGCCGTGGCGAACAGCGTGGCAAAGCTCATTGCATGCCGCAGCGTAACGAATTTCGCAAAAATCGGTGCCGCACCCATGCCCAAAGTGCTATAGGCGGCATACATCGTAAAAAAATGGGCATGATCGTTACCTTTGACGGTGCTCGACATGCAAATCGGTCCAAGCGTAAACAGCAAGCCCCAGCCCGCACCCTGAATCAGGGAGGCGGCAGCATAAGCCCAGGTGGATGCGCCCGACGTTGCCGCAAAAAAATAGCAGGCGGAACCGAGGGCAAACAAGCCGCTTCCCAGCGGCGCGATTTTCCGCAGACCAAACTTACGCACCAGCCGCGCGCCGATTGAAACAAATAAAAGCGCGCCAATTGCACCCGCGGCATAAATTTGTCCGAAAAATACTTCGTTTTGTCCTTGTAATTTAAAATACAAAGGAAGAGTTAAGAATATTCCTGACGCAAACGCCACAAGCAAGCGTTCCGCATATAAGCCCAGCCTTACTGTCTCGATTTTCATAACTCTCCTTTTTATTTATACAAAATCAAATGATCATCAATAAACACATTATCTGCAAATCATTTCTATATGTATGCATAGTCAACACATGGCCTCGCACCGGAATATCACCGGAGGCTTGAGAAGCACATGGAGGGTAGTGGAGAAAGATGTCGCTGGTGGGAGACGATCGGGACAATATGGCTGAATGCTTTTGCCTGACGCTTAAGGCCGGCACCGGCTGACCGAGGCGGGTTCGTACAAACGCCGCCGCACCGTGCGCAGGGGCGGCGATGCGGCGGCGAAACATGGTGCGATGGCTGCGATAGCTGCGGTAAAACGGCTTACGCGGCCCCTACTGCCCCTTGACCTTGGATTTATCCGCAGCCGGCTCAGGGGTGGCCGGCCGTTTGGTCTTGTCGGTCTGAATCGACACCGGATCGCTGGCCGGAAAGGATTCTTCCAGACCTTGGTCCAACTGATCTTCACGATGCTCGTCGGTCTGTGCTTGAGTTTTTTGAGTGAGGGTTGTCATAGCGCGCTCCGGAAAAATAAAGACTGGACCGGCAAGCCAGGCACCTGCCGGTTACCGTTATTGCGTCAAGTCGAAACGATAGGTGACGAGCGCCGTACCGGCAGTTTCGTCGCCACCGAGGGTGGCGCGATAAGGGGTACAGGAAGCGGCGCGGGCAGAATCAAGCGCGGCTTCGTCGAGTATCGGATAGCCGGACGACTGGACCAGAAACAGGCTTTTTGCGGTCCCGACTTCCGAAACCCCGATCCGCACTTTGACGATGCCGTGCGCGCCCTGTGCTTTCGCGGCTTGCGGGTAAGCCACGCGCGGTGTCGTGCATTCGAGCATGGGCGCGGAAGCACACCCCGACAGGACAACAATCGAAACCAGCGAGGCGGCGAGCTTGGGGGTCAAAGTTCTATCCTGTGAGTAGTCAACGGGCAAAAAAATGGGCCGGCGGCCCCGACTGGGTCGAGGCGGCGATCCTGATCCATGATTGTTACTCCTTCTTTGACCGCGCACCGTTTGCGGAATTCCCCAGCCCATAATCCAAAGTCACCTGGACCTCATATCGGGCTGAAGCCGGGGCCGCCGGCTGTCGTCCGGCTGGAAATTCGCGTTATTCCCGCGATTACCACGCATTTTAAAATGCGTTATATTTTGTTTAAATATTGTTAAATCCTGATTAACCTCGCCGATCCATCTTAAATAATGGATCCACATCAGATATCCTTCCGTTTGCGTTATCCCGTTCATCGCAGAGGAAGGAAAACTAAAATGCAAAAACGATTAAGTGCTGAATTTTTCGGGACTTTCTGGCTGGTATTCGGAGGCTGCGGCAGTGCCGTTTTAGCCGCAGCATTTCCCCAATTGGGAATCGGTTTTGCCGGTGTGGCTTTGGCCTTTGGTTTGACCGTATTAACCATGGCTTATGCCGTCGGCCATATCTCCGGCGGCCATTTTAATCCTGCTGTAACCGTGGGCTTATTTGCCGGCGGCCGTTTTCCGGCAAGGGATGTGATGCCCTACGTGATAACGCAGGTACTCGGCGCTATCGCCGCTGCCGCGGTACTGTATTTGATTGCCAGCGGGAAACCCGGCTTTGATGCCGCGAGCAGCGGTTTTGCCGCCAACGGATATGGCGCGCATTCGCCAGGCGGTTTTTCTCTCGGCGCCGCGGCGCTTGCCGAACTGGTGCTCACGGCGTTTTTCCTGATCGTCATTCATGGCGCCACGGATCGGCGCGCACCCGCCGGCTTTGCACCGCTGGCGATCGGCCTATGTTTGACCCTGATCCATCTGATTTCCATTCCGCTCACCAATACCTCGGTGAACCCGGCGCGCAGTACCGGGGTGGCGCTGTTTCAAGGCGGCTGGGCGATCCATCAGTTATGGCTGTTTTGGCTGGTGCCGCTGCTCGGCGGTGCGCTGGGCGGTTTGATTTATCGGCATGTGCTGCAACGGGAATAATCGCGCCGGGTTTTGCCCAGCATCATGCTCTACAGCATCACCACCACCCGCACGCCGTCATGCTCGACCGACGGCACGACCTGGCCCGAGACGCGCTGAAAGCGAATTTGCACGGTGCGATCGCCCACCGCCAGATTGCTGATTTCAAGCCAGTCGATGCCGGCGGGCAAAGCCGGTTGCTCGATGCGAATTTCGCGGTTTGCGGCATGAATGGTGATGCCCAGGCAGGCCTCCAACATCATGAATGGCGAGCCCGCCGCCCAGGCTTGGGGCAAACAGGCAACCGGATAGGAGGTCGGCGGCTCGCCGCGGCGACGGGTAAAACCGCAAAACAATTCGGGCAGGCGCATTTCGAAGTGGACCGCGGCTTCGAACAAGGCTTCGAGCAGGCGTACCGCGCCCGACTTGTCGCCATAGCGGGCCAAGCCGCGCGCGCACAATGCCGTATCGTGCGGCCATACCGAACCGTTGTGATAGGACATCGGGTTGAAATGCGGTTGCCCCGCGGCCAAGGTGCGCACGCCCCAGCCGGTATGAAACAAGGTCGATTCCATATGCTTGGCCACCGCGATGCCGCGCTCGCGCGAGGGCAAACCGAAAGCCAGCAAATGCCCCGCATTCGAGGTAAGGACGCGACACAACTCGCCCTTGCCGTCGAGCGCGATACCGTAAAAATTTTCTTCCGGCATCCAATACAAAGTTTCGACCCGCTCGCGTAATGTAGCGGCGCGCATGGCATAGCGTGCGGCATCGTCGGGCAGGCCACGCGTGGCGGCGAAGTGCGCCATGGTGTCGAATGCGGCGCAGGCGTACGCTTGCACTTCGACCAAGGCGATCGGTCCATCGGGAAAGCGGCCGTCCGCATGGAACACCGAATCCTGGCTGTCCTTCCAGCCCTGATTGGACAAGCCGCTTTCCGAACCGCGCTGGTAATCGAGCAAACCGAAACGATTTTTGTCGCAGACCTTGGCCACCCATTGCGCCGCGAGTTCGAGAGCCGGCCACAGTTCGTCGACCAAGGCGGTGTCGCCGGTGCGCGCGGCATAGCTGCCGGCCAAGACGATAAATAGCGGCGTGGTATCGACACCGCCGTAGTAAAGCGCATAAGGCACTTCACCGGTGCTCGCCATTTCACTCTTGCGTGTCTCGTGCATGATTTTGCCGACTGCCGCATCGCGAAAAGCCGAATCTTCACGCGCCTGATGTTGCGCCAGAAAACGCAGGACGCCCCGCGCCAACGCCGGTTGCATCCACAAGGTCTGCATCGAGGTAATCACCGCATCGCGACCGAATGGCGTGGAGAACCAGGGAATCCCGGCATACGGGTAAGGCCCGCTCTCCAGGTCGGTGGTCAACAAACCCAGATCGGCAAAGGAACGATCCAGCCAGGCATTAAATAAAGGATTGTTCGAGCGTACCCGTGCCGCGGCATGACGGCGTTCGCGCATCACACGATGTGCCTCAAGCAAGGCGGTCCGCACCGCGACGCGGCCCACCCCCGGCGGTGCGGCGGTGGCCGGGGCGGTGCCGGCATCCGCAGCGGCAGTTTCAGCCGATAGCGCCGCGATCTGCTTCTGCGGATCGCGCTTGAGATGCACGGTGATGGCTATCGCCAGGTAGATCGAAACGCAAGCAGCACTGGGCAGCGGGATCAAAAAATCGGCACGATCGGCAGTCAAGCGATCGGGGGCCGGTTCGAAGCTCAAACGCACCTCGCGCTCGCTATAGTCCAAACCCATATAGCTAAGGGTCACGCCGCTGCGATCGACCTGCGGCGCTTGCACCGTGCCGTGCTTGAGCCGGGTGGTGCCGCGCACTTCGAACATATCGCGGAAGTCGCTGGCAAACGAAATCGACACCGGCACCAGCAAGTCGCTGTTACCGTAATTGGTCAGCGCGATGGCTTCGCTCAGGATGGTCCCGCTGATCACCCGCAAGCGCTGAATATGCACCACGCCCTCGGGAGCCGTGGCGCCACCCTCGGGTTGCTGCAAGGGATGATTGGTCAAATGAGCGGTGAAGGCGGTATTGTCGCTGCTGACACTGCCCGATAGCAGCAAGGGGGCACGTCCGCCAAAGGTCAGGCGCAATTGCGACAAGACCCGCGTATCGTTGACAAACAAACCGTCATTGGTGCCGCCGATGTCGCCAAATAAATCATTGACGATAAAGGTGTCGCCCGATTTCAGCACACATAAGCTGGTGGTGGCGGCGCTACCGGGTTCAAGCGCGATAAATTCGGTGTCTGCGACAGGTTCGCCGCTAGTATGCAACGCCGGATCGGAAGCATTGGAAGGTATTGCTACCGATGAATCCGAGGTTGCTGCTGGCTGGGGCATCGCGTCACTCCTGGTCGGTTGGCATGGCCCGGATTCGACCCCAACTGGGTTGAACCGGGCCCTGACTCGACGTTACCACGATGCGGCACAGAACTCACGCCCAAGCTTATTGCTCCAGGTCATTGCTCTACGTGGCGGTACCGGTTTTAGCTTTATGACGATGATGATGGCGCACCACTGCCGGTGCCGATGCCGATGCCGACGCGGCGGCTGCCACCGGGATACTGGCGGCCGGGGCCAGCGCCGCCACCGAGGAAGCCAGGGCCTGATCGGCCGCGGCGCTGGCGGCCACCGGGCTGGCGCCGACGGGCGGCACTTCCAGCGGCGGGTGGGTCAAGATATAAAGCGCCCATATCGCACATACCATGGTGACAAAACCGAATACGGCGGTCAGGGTGAGCAACCCGGCCGCCAACTTGACCGTGCGGTGTTGAACCGCGATCGGCATCGAAGTCTTGGCGAAAGAAGGTAGGACTGCCGACGTGCCGCTGTCGACCTGGTTCGCGTAACCATCGTCGGCCGCCTCGGCTGCGTTCATCGAGGAGACGGAGACGCCCTGCTCAAAAGCCGCCTGCGACAAGCTGGCGGGTACAGTCGCCCGGCCTGCTTCACGCGGATCGGGCGACTTTTCCGCCGGTGCCGGGGTACGCCGGTCGAGCGCCACGGCGACGTCGGCCAATGCCTCCGCCAAATCCGGCTCGGCCATCCGTGCAGCTTCCCCGATGCGGCCGCGCCGTTTCGGGGTGCGGGCTGCGGGCACCGGGGCGAGTACCGGCACCGCCTCCTGAGGCGTTTCCTGAGTTGGCTCCTGAGTTGGCTCCTGAGTTGCCTGCTGAGTTGGCTCCTGAGTTGCCTGCTGAGTTGCCTGCTGAGTTGCCTGCTGAGTTGCCTGCTGAGTTGCCTGCTGAGTTGCCTCCTGGATCGCCGCGGACGTAGCGGCGGCCAACTCCTGCGGCAAGCCGGTCAGATCGGCCTGCAGTACATTTGCGGTCTTGTGCGATCTCATGCTGAGGGACTCCTGGAGCGGTTCGACCAACGTATTCGCGCTGGGCTCGATCGAGGACTCGACCGAGGGTTCGATCGACGATTCGACCAAGGGCTCGACAACCTGATCGAGCTCGGCCGCCGCAGTCGGAGCGCCGACATCCCGCTCGGGGGCGAGCGGTGTTTCGGCCACAGGATAGTGGAGCACCTCGCCGGGCGGCGCGGCACTCGGCGTTTCTGCCGCGACCGGTCGCGGCTGCGCAACGGCAGGCAAAATCGGAGCCGAAGCGGATGCTGGATTGGATGCAACAAGGGCAGCAGATGCAGGTGCCAGCCCCAAATCCAGGAAACCTTGCCGCTCGTCTGGCGTCAATTCGGGCTTGTCGTGGTTCTCAATCAGGCTCATGCGTCTGTCACTGGGTTGGGCTAAGGTTGGTGCTTGTCGGCAATTATACGGGTAGTGGGGTCACAGTCACCCCGAGTTGTCCCGAGTATCACGCCTTGCGCCACAACTTGCGCCATATAGCGCCGTCGCGTCGAACTGCCAAGCGGCACCTGCGGTACGCCGCTTAAGTCACCGCTCACACGCCACTCACTCGCCGCTCACCCACGGCGTCACCCGCTTGTACAATAGCAAGCGCACCCACCCTGGCCGGGCTTCCGGACTTCAAGCTGATGACGAGTAAACGACGCATTGCCCCTACGCCGCACAAAAAACCTGCCGCGCCGCCCCCGCTAGCCGTGGCGGCACAACTCCAGGAAGCCGTGGCATGGCATCAGCAAGGGCGCCTGGCCGACGCCGAAGCCGCTTATCGCAAGGTATTGCAGCATCAGCCCGGGCATTTTGATGCGCTGCATTTGCTGGGTGTGATTGCGCTGCAAAATCGTCAGACCCAAGCTGGGGTCGAGTTGATCCAGCAAGCCATCGCGGTCAATCCCGGCAATGCCTTTGCCCGTTCCAACCTGGGCCGCGGTTATCAGGAACTGGGCCGGCCGCTGGAAGCCTTGGCCAGTTTCGATCAGGCGCTGGTGCTGGACCCCGGCTATGTCGAAGTCCATTTCAACCGCGCCGCCCTGCTCCTGAGTCTGCAACGCTACGATGAGGCGGTGGCCGGCTATCAGCGCGTGATCGCGCTCAATCCGGCCTCCGCTGAAGCCTGGTCCAATCAGGGCAATGTATTGCGTGAGCAGAAGCGTGCGGCAGATGCCGTTGCCTGCTACGATCAGGCGCTGGCGCTCAAGCCCGAGTTTGCCGTGGCGCATTCGAATCGCGCCAATGCGCTGGCCGATCTGGGCCGTCAAGATGAAGCACTGGCCGCCTTCGACCGCGCCCTGGCAATCCAGCCGGATTACTTCGATGCACTGTCCAATCGCGCCAACCTGTTGCACCAGATGCAGCGCCATGCCGAAGCTGTCGCGGGTTACGACCGGGTGTTGACGCTGCGGCCGGACCACCCGGCGGCGCTGTCGAATCGAAGCAACGCCCTGTTCTATCTGGACCAGTTCGCCGCGGCACTGGCCGGCTATGACCGCGCTTTGACGCTCAAACCGGATTTCGTCGAAGCTTGGTCGAACCGCGGCAATGTGTTGCGCCAGCTTAAGCAGCCCCTCGCCGCCATCGCCAGTTTTGAACAGGCGCTCAAGCTCGCACCGCACTATGCAGAGGCGCTAGCCAATCGCGGCAACGTGTTGTGCGATCTTGGTTTATACCGGGAAGCGTTGGTCAATTATGATCAGGCTTTGAGTTTAAAGCCCGATTCCGCCGAGACTTATTCGAACCGGGGCAATGCGCTGCGCGAACTCAAACGCTTTGCCGAAGCCATCGCCAGCTTTGCCCGCGCGTTGCAGATCCGGCCTGATTTCAGCGAGGCATATTCCAATCTGGGCAACACCTTGCGCGATGCCGGACGCCGCCTGGAAGCGTTGACCAGCTACGACCAGGCACTGGCACTGAAAGCCGACAACCTCGGCGCCCTGGCCAACCGAGGCAACGTGTTGCGCGAACTGCGGCGCTTCGACGAAGCACTCGACAGTTTCGACCGTGGCCTGGCGCTCAACCCCGCTTCCGCCGAACTCTTGTCCAACCGCGCCAATGCCTTATTCGACCTGGGCCGCTTCGATGAATCGTTGGCCCATTACAATGCCGCCCTCGCAATCGCGCCCGATTATTTTGTGGCGCTGTCCAACCGCGGCAATGTTTTACGCGAGTTAAGGCGGGTTGACGAGGCCCTCGCCAGCATCGACCAAGCCTTGGCGTTGCAGCCGGATTCGCCGGAAATACTCGCCAACCGCGGCGATACGCTGCGAGAATTTTCCCGCTATGACGAGGCATTGATTTGCTACGACCGCGCGCTGGCGCTCAGGCCGAATTACGCCGAGGCCTTATCCAATCGCGGCAACGTGCAGCGCGCGCTCAAACGCTACGATGAAGCGTTGGCCAGTTACAGCGCCGCCCTGGAGATCGAGCCGGAGCGCGCCGTGATCCAGATGAACGATGGTTTATGCCGTTTATTGCTGGGCGACTTGGCGCTGGGCTGGCAAAAATACGAATGGCGTTTCAAAACGGAACGTACGCTGCCGCACAATCGCAATTTCACCGAACCGCTATGGCTGGGGCAAACTTCGTTGGCCGGCCAGCGGATCCTGCTGTATGCCGAACAAGGTTTCGGTGACACGGTGCAATTCTGCCGCTATGCCCGGCTCATCGCCGAGCGCGGCGCCTACGTCATGGTTGAAGTTCAACCTGCGCTCAAATCGGTGTTGAGCGGGCTGGCCGGCGTCGACCACTTGCTGGCCCAAGGCGAAACCTTACCCGCCTTCGATTACCAGTGCCCCTTGCTGAGCCTGCCGCTGGCATGCTCGACCACACTCGCCACCATCCCCGCCGCGCCGTCTTATCTGCAAGCCGACCCTGCGCGCACGGCATTTTGGCAAGATCGCCTGGGGCCGCGCAACGCACCGCGCATTGGGCTGGCCTGGACTGGCAATGTCAACAACCGCAACGACCACAACCGTTCACTGCCCCTGGAAAAATTGGCCGGCCTGGTAGCGGCTCAAGCACAAGCCGCCACACGCGCAACACCCGCAACGCCAACCGCCGAGACCGCCCGGGCCGCGCCACAGCAGTTTTTCAGCGTGCAAAAAGAATTGCGCTCGGCCGCGGAAGGCACCTGGCTGACGCAACACGGCGTTGCGCATTTCGGCGAACAATTGCAGGACTTCGCCGATACGGCGGCCCTGATCTCATGTATGGATTTGCTGATCACGGTCGACACGGCCGTGGCGCACCTGGCCGGCGCGCTGGGCCGGCCGGTGTGGATCCTGCTGCCCTACAATCCCGACTGGCGCTGGTTGACCGAGCGGGAGGACAGCCCCTGGTATCCTTCCGTACGTTTATTCCGGCAAAGCGCGATCGGCGACTGGGACGAGGTGATCCGGCGTGTGGCCGATAGCCTCCAGCACCTGCCGACAGCCGCCTGAGCGACGTATCGATACGCGTGGCATAAACTGCCTGCGCGCACAGCTATGCCCAAGCGGCACCCTTCAACCTTAAGCTGCAACCCGACACCCTATGACGATTGAAACCATTCAAGCCCTGGAACAGCAGCTTCTCGACGCCATGTTTGCCAGCGACGTGCCCGCGCTTGAGGCGCTATTGGCCGACGAATTGGTATTTATCACGCACACGGGAGTGCTGGCGAACAAACACACCGACCTGGACGCGCATCGCAGCGGTTTGCTGCAACTGACAGAACTGAGTTCCAGCGAGGAACAGATCAGGATCTACGGCACCACCGCGGTGGTCACGCTGCGCCTCGAACTCGAAGGCACTTTCGACGGCGAGGCGTTCGCCGGCAATTTCCGTTACACCCGCGTCTGGGCGCAAACGGCAGGACGCTGGCAAGTGGTCTCGGCGCATGTCAGCCAGGTATTCGCCTAGCCCATACCTGGGCTGAGGGCGGGCGCTGACCGCCGCCGCTTACCCTAAAGGCCCGATACAAGCTGCCTATGCGGCCCGCCGCCCGCCGCTGTCGTCACGCGCCGAGCGGCGCGGTGCATGATAAGCGTCGTCCGGCGTAGCGCCGTCATCGTAGGCATCGATCCTGAATACGGCGACGGTGGCTTTCAAGGCTTGCGCCTGATCTTCCAGAGACTGGGCCGCGGCGGTCGCTTGTTCGACCAGGGCCGCATTTTGCTGGGTCGCCTCATCGATCTGCGATACCGTCTGATTCACCTGATCGATGCCGCGGCTTTGTTCATCGGAGGCACTGGAAATTTCACCCATGATGCCGTTCACCCGATGAATCGATTCGACCACCTCGGTCATGGTGGCACCGGCCACACCCACCAGTTCGGTGCCTGAGCGCACCCGCTCCACCGACTCCGCGATCAGGTCCTTGATTTCCCGCGCCGCCCCCGCGGAACGTTGCGCCAGGGAGCGCACTTCGGAAGCCACCACGGCAAAACCGCGGCCCTGCTCCCCTGCGCGCGCCGCCTCCACCGCCGCATTCAGCGCCAGGATATTGGTCTGGAAAGCAATACCTTCGATGATGCCGATAATGTCGATAATCTTGCTGGAACTGCTGTTGATGGTGTTCATGGTCGACACCACCCGTCCCACCACTTCGTTGCCGCGCACCGCCACGTCCGAGGCGCTGGAGGCCAGGGCGTTCGCCTGATGCGCGTTGGCCGCGTTGTCTTTCACGGTGGTGGTCAATTCGCCCATGCTGGCCGCGGTGCGCTGCAACGATGCGGCCTGCTGTTCGGTGCGTGCCGACAAATCGATATTACCGGCGGCAATTTCGCGGGTGGCGGTCGCAATCGATTCGCTGGCTGACGTCACCGACGACACGATCACAATCAGGCTGTCCCGCATCTTGGCCAGGCCGGACAATAATTGCCCCATTTCATCGGTCGACGTCACGTCCACTTTGTGCGTGAGATCGCCTTTGGAAATCGCATCGAGGTGGTCGAGCGCCAAACGCAGCGGTTTGGTAATCACCCGTTTCAGTGAATACCAGCCATAAAAAGCCGCCAGAAAACCCAGCACGGCCGCGCCGAGATTGATCAGGCGCAAGGTGCCGAAATTGGCTTCGGCGGCTTCATAGTCATGCCGCGCCTGATCGTATTGATATTTCTTGAGCTGGCTTGAAGCATCGGTCATGGCCGCGAAGCTGGGTTCGAACTGGGTCATCATGACCTGGTTCATGTGGTTCTGGTCGAAGGAACCGAAGGCGTCGACAAAGACTTTTACGATTTGCTCGAACTGGTCGCGTTTATCCTGCACCACGTGGGCCAAGCGGTCCTCTTCCGGATCGTGAGGCAAGGCCAGATACTGTTTCCAGGACTCCATCGACTGCGCCGCGAAAGCACTCGCCTGGGCGATCTGCGCCGCGTCGTCCTGCGCATCCGGGTGCAGCGCCACCCGGTCCAGCACGGCGCGCTGCCGGCTGATCAGCAAGTCGGCTTCGCCGATTGCATTGCTGCTGGCCAGGCGCCGCGCAAAAGTCTGATGGTTGGCTTCATTGCTCTTATCCATGCCTATCAGGCCCAGCGTGGCGACCAATGCCAACAGCAAGCCCAGCACCAACATAGTCCACCCGAGTCGCGCTTTGATCGTCATGATTTCTTGAATTCCTTGCTGGTTATGCGAACCGCCCGCACAACACCGCTCCACAGGCAGATTGGAGAGTTAAAAATTCGATAGGCGTGGCTGGTGCCCCGCGGATCGTACTGCGCTGGGCTCGATGCAGTCGGTGCTCCTGGCTTTAGCCGGATGGGGTGACCAAAACCTTCTTATTTTAATAAAACTACTTTTTATTGTGTCTCATTATGTACTTAAACTACAAGCACTCCAAAACCCTTAAAACCGTGGAAAGACCGCCGGAGCGGGCACCGCACGCTCGCGTCAGATCTGATGACGCTCGGGTGCGGCAGGAATACAACGCCCTTCACTGAGCAGCGAGGCGAAGGCGTTCTCGGGCACCGGGCGGCTAAAGAAATATCCCTGCATTTCCTCGCATCCGATACCGCGCAGGTAGCCGAGCTGAGTCTCCGTTTCCACCCCTTCGGCAATCACCGACATGCCCAGGCTATGCGCCATGCCCACTACCGCGCGCACAATGGCCGCATCGTTCGGGTTGGCGACGACATTAGAGACAAAACCGCGATCGATCTTGATCCGCGCGACCGGCAGGCGTTGCAGATAACTCAGCGAGGAATAGCCGGTACCGAAATCGTCCATGGCGTGGGTCACGCCGTCCGAATTGAGATCCAGCATGGTGCGTATCACCTGATCGGGCTGAAATAACACCACACTTTCGGTCACTTCCAGCTCCAGCCATTGCGCCTCGAGTTTGGCGTCGCTCAGTGCCTGGCGCACCACCTTGCGTATATCGGTCTCGCGAAACTGGCGCGCCGACAAATTGACCGCCATCCGGATCGGGCTCAAACCGGCATCCTGCCAGCGCCGGCACACCCGTGTGGCTTCGCCGATGACCCAGGCGCCGACCTCGCAGATCAAACCGGTATCTTCGAGCAGCGGGATAAATTCGAGCGGTGAAATCAGGCCATGATCGGGCCGTTGCCAGCGTAACAAAGCTTCCGCGCCGACCACTTCACCGCTGACCAGATCCAGTTGAGGCTGATAGTGCAGCACAAATTCGTCGCGCATCAGCGCGCGCCGCAATGCGGTATCCATATCGAGCCGCCGTCGCGATCCCCGGTCCATCTCCGCCACAAAAAAACGGCAGGTGCTGCCGGAATCGTAGGGCGTGTCGCCGGCGGCGGTCTGCGCCGCCTTGAGGACCTCGGACGGGGTCCCATGCTGCGGGTACAGCGCGATCCCGACCGAGGGGTCCATAAAAACCTCTTGCTCATTGACGCGGATGCCCTCGGCAATCAACTCACGGATCAAGCGGCCGGTTTTCTCAAGCGCCGCCTTATCGTCTTGCCGCTCCAGCATAAATACAAATTCAGCTTCGCTGAGCCGGGCCACCCATGCCGTCGGCAGGTGCGCCTCCAGACGGCCGCCTACGGCGCGGGCAATGGCGGCGCCGGCCTCCGGCCCGAGTACATGCAGTACTTCGTAATAACGGCATAAACGCACCACCAGGATCGCCTGCATGAGGGTGCCGGACTCCGGCATTGAACTTGCGCTGCAAGCTGCGGCAAAGCGCGTCTCAAACAGATTACGGCCCGGCAAGCCGGTCTGGGAATCGTAATAAGCCAGGTAATGAAGTTTGGCTTCGCCGGCCAAACGTAGTTCGTTGCGCCGCAATACCTTGAGCGCAAACGAAATATCGTCGGCGACTTCGGCCAGCAGGTTGATCTCCATTTCCTGGAAATAATCGAGATCGTAGGCACCGATCTCCAGCACGCCGACTACCGTATTCTCCAGGCGTAATGGGAACGAGGCCAATGAGTTGGTCTTGGCCTCCCGCATCTTCGGCCGCCAGGGAAGCGTGCGCGGATCGGCCAGAACGTTGTTGATCACACACGGCCGCCCCTCGCGAATCGCCACTCCGGATGGACCACGGCCCTCGGCGCTGGCATCGACCCGGATCTGCAGGTGCATCAGGTCGGGGAAACTTCCCGCATGGCTTACCGGCACCACGGTTTGCGTCTGCGCGTCCAGCAAGCCGATCCAGGTGAAACTCAGGCTGCTGTCCTCGGCCGCAATCTGGCAAGCGGCGTTATACAGTTCCTCGGCGTCATCGACACGAATGATGGTGCGATTGATACGGCTCAACATGGCATAGAGCCGGGTCAAGCGTATCAGCTTGGCGCGGGTGGTACCCAGATCGTCGTCGGCCGGCAGTTGCGTCATGATCAGGACTCGGAGGGCACAGCAAAAATTCTCTTCAGCGCAGCTTTCAACTCCCAACGATCAACCGGCTTATTCAGCACCGCTTCAACACCGGCCGCGTTCAAGCGGGTGCTTGAGGCGGCATCGTCCAATGCGGTGATCATCACCAACGGAATCGCCTGCGTCGCCGGGCTGCCTTTCAAGCGGCGCACCACTTCGAAGCCATCCATCCCCGGCATCATCGCGTCGAGCAACACCACGTCGGGTAGACACCGGCTCACCGCGTCGATCGCGGCCGCCCCCGAGCCGACGCTGCTCACCGAGTAACCATCCGCGCGCAGCAGGGTCTCCAGCAACTTCCGATTGAGCGCGTCGTCGTCGACCACCAGCACGGTGCGCGGCTTATTTTCCATCAATCCACCTCAGGGTAGTCTGCACAGCAATATCTCTTTCACTGTTGCAAGGAACAATTTGTATTGAATCGGCTTCGCCACATAACCGTCGCAGCCGGCGGCGAGAATCCTGTCCTCGTCGCCTTTCATGGCAAATGCCGTGAGCGCGACCACGGGAATGGCGCAGGTTGCCCGATCTCCTTTAAGCATGCGCGTGGCATCAAGTCCATCCATACCGGGCAATTGGATATCCATCAAAATCAACGCCGGCAGATGCTCGCGCGCCAATGCGATGCCGTCGCGGGCATTCGTCGCTTGCAATACTTCATATCCCTCGCGCCGCAGCAACAGGGTGGCCAACTTCATATTGGCCGGCGTATCTTCGATGATCAGGATTCGCTGCGTCATTGCGCCAGGCTCCCTGAGTTCCCCGTTAAAGCCCGTTGTACCTCGGCGATAAAACGCGATTGATTGAAACGCGCTTTATCGACGATGGTGCTGGCGTAATGATTGAGTACGGAATGCTCGTCCGCCGTCAGATTTTTTGCGGTGACGATAATGATGGGAATCGACGCCGTGGCGGTGTTGGATCGCAGCGATTCCGCCACCATCAGGCCATTCACTTCAGGCATCAGTAAATCGAGCACGATCAGGTCCGGCCGCTCTTTATGGGCGAGAGTCAAACCTTCCTGCCCGCCGTAAGCGCAAAGCGGGCGATAACCGCTTTCGGCGGCATACAGAGCCAGCCGCTCGACCGCGCGGCTGTCGTCATCGACAATCAGTATCGAGCAGGATTGGGTTTCGCTGCGCGACAAATGGCTCAACGGCAAGCGGCTCACCTGCAAGCGCGCCAACCGCAGGGTCGCCACCAGTTCTTCGCGGCTCACGGGTTTTTGCAATACATGCGACGCACCCAGCGAAAAACCTTTTTGCATATCATCCGAAATCGACACAATCACCACCGGGACTTCGCGCCATGGCGACTGCAGCCGCTTGAGCTGACCGAGGAAATCCCAGCCGTTGATGCCGGGCAAAAAGATATCGAGGATAATCACCGCCGGGTGCACAGTATCCATCAAACCCAATGCTTCCTCGGCGCTGCTCGCGCGCACCACAGTCATCGCCTCGGCTTCCAATTGCAAGCTGATCAGATCGGCCGCGGCCGGATTATCTTCGACCAGCAGCACCAGGCATGCTTCCCGCGCCAAGGCTGCGGCCCGGGCATTGGCGGCCGTCAGCGAAACCTCTGGTTCCCGGTCGGCGCTGTCTGCGCGCCATGGCAGCCAGACCGTAAAACAACTGCCTACGCCCGGCTCGCTGGCCAATGCCACGGTGCCGCCCTGGAGTTGAGCCAGCTTCATCACCAGCGTCAAACCCAGGCCGGTGCCTTCATAACGCCGGCTCAGCGACGAGTCGATCTGCACAAACGACTGGAATAAACGTCCGGCGTCATCGGCGGCAATACCGATGCCGTTGTCTTCCACGGAAATTTCCAGGAACTCGGCGCAGTCGCTCGGCGGCAGCGGCATTTTTATATAGGTGCTCATACTGGTGTGGCGCGCTTCGATTTCGCCGCGCGAGACCCGGCGTGCACGTAACGTCACACGTCCGTCGTCGCGGGTAAATTTCACCGCGTTCGACAACAAGTTATAGACGATCTGTTTGGTTTTCCGCAGATCGGCCTGAATCGTTCCCAGCCCCGGCTCCGCCCGGCCATGCAAGGTAATCCGGTGTTCAATCGCACGTTCCCTGACGATGGACAGGGCGTGGTCCAGCAACTTGCCGACGTCTATCGGCTCAAGCTCCACGGTCATTTGACCGGCCTCGACTTTGGACAAATCAAGGATGTCGTTGATCAACGACAACAGATGCCAGCCGCTGGTAAAAATATCATCGACATATTCGTGTTGCTCGGGCGGCAGGTCGCCCAGCAGCCCATCTTTAAGCACTTCGGAAAAGCCGATAATCGCGTTTAACGGCGTGCGTAATTCGTGCGACATATTCGCCAGAAATTCCGATTTGCGCAGCGTCCCCTCTTCGAGTTCGCGATTTTTCTCGGCCAGCACCAGATTCAGCGCCTCCAGCTCCAGACTCAATTGTTGCGCCTCAAACGCCTTCTGCAACTCGCGGCCATACGAACCGGCCAGCCTGGCGTAGAGTTTGCCGTTTTCCAGCAGCAAGATCAGCAAAACAAAACCCGAGGCCAGCAAACCGTAAATGCGGCCGATATAAAAGCCCAGGTCAAAACGCCCATGGTTGAGCGCCGCCGATAACGACATATCGAAAATTCCGGTGCATAACACCACCATCACCCAGAGATCGAGTACCGAATGAGGACGGCGACAACGCCATAGCGCATACAACGCGACCAGATCGACGAACACGATGAGGCCCACTACCAAAAATAAATTGGGCGCGTAAAGGCTGGAGCGCATCAGTATCGGCAAATAATCGTGCAGCCCCGTGGTGACATAGATCAAGGCGGCACACACCAGGGCTACGGCGACGATACAGAGTAAAACAATGGGCGCGGTGCCCTGGCTGAGGCGCTTGGCGACGGCGCTTGCGTCGCCGGCCACCAGACCGGATGCTTCGCGATTATTGCTTAAGGCATAACACAGCACCAGCAGCGGAAAACCTATGTGCCAGAACACGTAGATCCATACCGTGGTTTGCGTACCGGCCCCGAGCAAACCGGCGGCGGAAAATACACCGGGAAAGGTCAGCGCGTGCATCGCCGCCAAAGAGGCGGTCAGCAGGTAGGCGCTCGCCAATATCAACAGCGAGCGCGAGCGCAAAATAGTGTATTGCCCGAACAACAGCGAAGCGGTGATCAGGTCGCACACCACCAGGATCGATTCGTAGATCAGGACAAAAGAGGGAACTGCGGGCAGTTGGCGTTTGGCGAAAGGCACGACCGCACAAAACACCATCGCCGAAACAATCACCACCCCACGCGCCAGCCAACGGTCTCCGCGCTCGGCGGTCAAGGTCGAGAGGAACATCGGACGGACGTCGATCATTTCGCGTGCCATACCCTTCCTTCCAGATGTTCTGAGGAATGCAGTAATACCGAACTGTCTTGTATGGGTATTTTTTCTAGCGTACCACTCGCAATAAGGTATGCAAAGGCAGCAGTAACACTGAAACCACGGTCAGGCAGGGCTTTTCGCGGCGATCATTACGTTTTTGAAAGAATCGTAATTTTAATGAATGATTCGCGCGGCTTTGCGGGATGCGATGCGATACGCCCGGACTGGTACTTTATACCGACGGACCGAGGCTCAAGTCGAGTTGAATTGATGGTTCGCGCCGTCGGCGAATCGGCCGCGTCCGGGTTATTCAAGCACAGCGTTACGTATACAAATTGGGCTCGGGCAAAATCCCCTCCAAGGCATAGCGGCCGATCGCTTTTATCTTGTAGTCGATCGGGTCATGCAGCGTATGCGTGCGCGCATTACGCCAGAATCGATCGAGGCCCAGCGCGGCGTGCGTGGCGCGCGCGCCGCACACGTCGAAGATCGCTTCGGTAACGTCGAGCGCCGCGCGATGCGCCAACACTTTGGCTTCGGCGACCGCGAGTGCAACCTGCGCCCGTTCCGCCGCCGCAAGTTGTTCACCCTGCTGCCAGGCGGCCTCAAGCAATAACGCCGCGCGGTCGGTCAATGCCTGAGCCGGTGCGATCTTCAAGCGCATTTCAGCAAAGCGTTGAATCACGTAAGGATCGTCGGCGCTGCGTGTCACGCCCGAGGCAAACCACGGCCGGGTATATTGCATGACGTAAGTACGCGCCTCGGCAAATGCCCCTTCGGCAATGCCCACAAACAAGTTGGCCAGCAGCAATTGTGACACCAAGGTGCGCAAACTGGCATAAGGACTCGCCGGTGCTTCCGAGCGATGCAGGATATCGTCGCCGGGCACCTGCACCTGCCGGAACGACACGCTGCCGCTATCGGTCTGACGCTGTCCGATGGGGTCCCAGTCGTCGTGCACCGTCACGCCGTTGCGATCGGTTGGGATCACCGCCACCACCGTCTTGCTGTTCTTGTCGTCGCTCGGCCGATGCGCCGAAATCACCATGCGGTGCGAGCCCATGGTGCCCGAACAGAACCCCTTCACACCGTCGAGCACCAGCCCATCCGCATGCTCCACCGCGGTCAAGCGAGTGTCGACCGGGTTGACCGCATTGCCCCACCACCAGCGCTGCTCAACGGTGCCGCGTAAATAGCGCTCGCGCTGTGCCGGATTGCCCCAAACCAGCACGCTGGTCACTTGCAAATATTGGAAACCCAGCAGATGCGCCAGAGCACTATCGACATTGGCCAACCGGCGCAGCAAGGCGTAGGTTTCGGGCCAGCTCGCGCCTTGCCCGCCATATGCAAGCGGAATGGTCAAGGTAAGCAGACCGGCATCGGCCAGCATCTGTTTTTCGCGTGCGGCATGGCCGCCGCGGCGATCACGCTCGGCCGCGGTCGTGCGCAAATGCTCCAGCAATTCGGTGAGGTCCGGCCGGGGGGTGCCGGTAGTACCGGCAGACTGGCGATCCTGTGACATGCCTGATTTCCGTTATGCAAAACGGCAAGTATAACGAGGCAGGGCATGGCTCGCTTGAGGGATTTTCTTACCCGATTTACTGCTATGGATAGTGTTTACAAGGCTAAAGAAACCGCCGCTCTTGCGCCGCGCGCAGCAAGGTCAGCAAAGCGTGGCGTCCGGCGGCCCGCCTTATGGCCTGACGGCCCGCGCCTTGGCGGCTGCGCTGCTCAACCGGCTGGCGGCAGATCGGCTTGAGGCAGATCGGCTGGCAGATCTGCTTGAGGCTCGCACAGGCTGGTCCAGTCGACTTTGGGGATAATGCTGGCATCGAGGGCGCTGCCCAGGGACAGGTTGGTCAAGCTGACGCCCCGCTCTCGCAGCAAGGGCAGCGCTTTTCTGAAGGCGGGCTCGATGTAAGCCGCAAAATCGCTTTCGATGCTGCTGGGTTGCATCGATTCGCGAGTTTCATAAAAGCGCGGCACACTCAGGGTATTACTCAAATCCATACCGTGGATGCAGATATCCTTGTAGCCAAGCCAAGTCAATACTTGCAATGCGGTGAAGGCAACCGTTTTGCAATCGAAGAAACCGCGTCTCAAGTCAAAGCTGTAACCGAGCGTCGCGGCGGCATCGAACTGAACCACGTCGGCGCTGGATACCTGCGGCAGTTCCGCATGACCGCGACCCGGCATAAAGGTCGGCTCGCAGACGTCTTCCATCATATAAATCTTGCAGCGCAATGCGCTGACCGGAAAGCGCTGCAGGACGTACCAGAGAATTTGCGGCGTAATAAATAAAATAAAATTCTGCCGCAGAATTTTCTCAATCAGATCGGGCCGTTTCTTGACGAAATTCGTGTCGATCATGCAGTAATAGTCGAATTTCACCGGATACCGGTCGATCAAGGCAATGGCGCCGTTGACCCCGAGCACGGACGCCATGGGCAAACGCTGGTAATCGATGCTGGCGACCGAGGGACCGGTCGCGATCAGGTGCACCCGGCCCCCCGCATGCGGCACAATTTTTTTGCCGTTTTCCAGCGGAATAGGGGTGCCGCGAAACGTCAGCGTACGAATCGCGCCTTGCACATCACGTTCAATTTTGAAGTGATGCCACAGGCGGTCGCTGTGACGATACGAACGATCATGGGTCGCGCGGTAAAGCATGCGACACATGGCTCCGTAGAGCTTACGGAGTGCGGGGGGAGAACTAGCGAAATCTCGACGGCGATCCAGCCCCAATACTATCGATTCCACCACACAATCCTGTTGATGAAGTGGCATGATCGTAATCAATCACAATGGGCAGTACAACCGCACAAAATTTCAATTTATGACAAAAATATGTTTCCTGAAATAATACACATTACCCCAAAAAAACCGGATCACTCTCGCCTTTAAGAAAAATCGGACATAGGCTGATTGAGCAACAAACACAAGGACTTGCCCGATCCCAGCGGCGCCGGATCGGAGGCCGCTTCAGGCAACCGTAGTTGCACTCATTTTGAAGAAAGCGTCAAGCAAAGAGGATTTATAAACCACACCCAGCAGGGTTTTATCGTGCTCGCCGCGAATCACCGGCAAGCGCTCGCCCTGGTGCGCCATAAAGCATTGCAAGGCCTCGTTGAGCGACATATCCGGCGTGATGCAGCGAAATTCAGCTTGAACAAAATCGGCGGCCTGCTTATGTTCCAGATCTTCTTTGGCGAGCATGGCCGAGGTCAGGCGCGACAGCGCGACCACTCCGCAAAACAAGCCCTCGGGGTCGACGATATAAATATATTTGACGGGATACTCTAAAAACACTCGCGTCAGATCTTTGAAGCTCGCAACAAGCGGTAATACAGTCTCGGCCGGCCGAATCAATTCGACCATGCGGGTGGTGCGCAAGCGCAAGCGTTCCTCGGCCTCTCGTTGCCGCCGCAGCGTGATGTCATACATCGAAATACCGCCGGTGCGCGAGATAAAGTAAGCAATCACACACGACAACATCAGCGGCAGCACGACCTCATAACTCAAGGTCATTTCAAAAATCATCAAAATAGCCATCAGCGGCGCGTTGCTCGCCGCGGCCAGGCTGGCCCCCATGCCCACAATCGCATAAGCAAAAGGCGCTGAAGTCGCCGCCGGCCAAAGCGCATGGACCGACTGGCCGAACAGGCAGCCGACCGCGGCACCGACGAACAAGGTGGGAGTAAAGATCCCGCCAATCGCCCCGGAACCCACCGTCAAGGCGGTGGCGATGATTTTGAATACCAGCACCAGGACCAGCGTTTGCCAGACCCACGGTTCATGCAAAATGGAATTGACCACGCTATAGCCGTTGCCATACACCTGCGGCACCCAGATCGACAGCAGCCCCACCCCAAGTCCACCCAAACCGAGTCGCAGCGGCAATGGCACGGGCAGGCGCGCCATCTGTCGCTTGGACCCATCCAGCAACTGGAGAAAACGCGGCGCGATGACACCGGAAACAATCCCCAGCAGCACAAATAACACCAGTTCCCGGCCAGAAATCACGGGAAATACCGGCATCATGTAGGGCGGCTTGTAACCGGCGAATTCGCGCATGGTGACGTTTGCCACCACCGAAGCCACGATCACCGGCCCAAAGCGCTCCATGGCAATGGTGCCCAGTACGATTTCGGTGACAAACAAGGCGCCCGCGATCGGCGCGTTATAGGCTGCGGTAATCCCGGCCGCGGCACCGCACGCGACCAGCAGTTTCAGACGCTCCGGATCGAAATGCCGTACCCGCCCCACCACCGACGCGCACATCGCGGCCAGTTGCACCATCGAGCCTTCCCGCCCGATCGAACCGCCGGTGGCAATCGTAGCCAGCGACGACAGGCTGCGCATGACCGTATAACGCACGGGAATCCGGCCGTCGCCGATGGCAATCGCTTCAATGTAGTCGGAACTCGGCGCGTTGCCGGCCCAACGGCGGCTCAACACCAGCAGCAGCCCGGCCGCCAGCCCGCCCAAGGCGGGCAACGCCACGCGCACGGCAACCGGCAGTGAACGGCCCATTTCGACCAAAGCCCCGGGCCGCCCCACCAGCAGGGTTTGCAGCGTGGCAATGCCTTCCCGGAACACTACCGTGGCACAGGCCCCGACAAAACCAATCACAGCAGCCCAAACCAACGTCGAATGAATCTCCGAGAGGCGGAAGCGATCTTGAGCGCGGGTGCGCAAACGGAGCAAAAAGGCGAGCACGAGATTTATCTAAAGAACCACATGGAGAAAGGCGGCGTCCGGCTTGCCGCAACGCCAAGTCGCGCCCGGCGGGCCGCGCCCCGCCACCGTGCCATAAGCCGTGCGCAAAAACAAGCTTGGCCGCCAAGTCCGCCGCGATCCGCGAGAAGGCGGCTCACCGCCGGCCGTGCCTGGCCAACTGCGCCCAACAGGCCTCACCTAACAAACCGCGCCTGGCCCGCAGCACTTGGCCGGCCGCACCTCGCCGGCCGCACCTGGCCGGCCGCACCCAAACCAGCCGTGTTGGAAACCCCGGGCTGACGTAAAATCAAAGCCGCACGCGCCGCCCGGCGCTCCACCCGCTTACACTACGCCCGCCTCGTGTCCACACCCGCCTTCACCCAGCCTGCCGCCCCGCCGCTAAAATCTCAGCCCGGCTTGCCCGACGGCCTGCCGCTGCCGCAGCGTTACTGGGCCATCCTGGTGGTCGCCATGGGTATCACCCTGGCCGTGCTCGATAGTTCGATCGCGAATGTCGCCTTGCCGACCATCGCCCATACTCTGCGCGCCGATGCCGCTGCCTCGATCTGGATCGTCAATGCTTATCAACTGGCGATCACCATCTCGCTGCTGCCGCTCTCGTCGCTGGGCGAGATTGTCGGTTACCGGCGCGTTTATCTGGCCGGACTGGCGTTATTCACGGCCGCCTCGTTGGGGTGTGCCTTATCCGACTCATTGCTCTCCCTGACCCTGGCCCGGGTAATCCAAGGCTTCGGCGCGGCGGGCATCATGAGCGTCAATATCGCACTGGTGCGCCTGATCTTTCCGCAGCGGCTGCTGGGACGCGGCATCAGTGTCAATGCTTCGGTGGTCGCCATTTCAACCGCGGTCGGGCCCAGCATTGCGTCGGCCATCCTGTCCGTGGCGCATTGGCCCTGGCTGTTTGCGGTGAATGTGCCCTTGGGCATTGCCACGCTGCTTATCGGCCGCCGCGCATTGCCCACCCAGGCACCGCAGAAACGGCGCTTCGACGTGCCCAGCGCGATCCTCAACGCCCTCACCTTCGGCCTGCTGATCATGACCGTCGACGGCTTGGGCCATGGCGAACATCGGCCGTTATTGGTCGCTGAAATCATTGCCACGCTGGTGATCGGCACCACCTTCGTGCGCCGTCAATTGTCGCAACCATCGCCCCTGTTACCGGTCGATCTGCTGCGCCTGCCGATTTTCTCGCTTTCGATCGGCACCTCGATTTGTTCATTCACCGCGCAAATGCTGGCTTTTGTCTCGCTGCCGTTTTATTTCCAGGACACCCTGGGTTTGAGCCAGGTTCAGACCGGCCTGCTGATGACACCGTGGCCCCTGGTGATCGTGGTCATCGCCCCGATCTCGGGCTATCTATCCGATCGTTATTCGGCCGGCGTACTGGGCGGCATCGGCTTGCTGACCATGGCACTTGGACTGAGCCTGCTGGCCACCCTGCCGCTGCATCCCCACACGCTGGAGATCATCTGGCGCATGGCCCTGTGCGGCTTTGGTTTCGGCTTGTTCCAATCACCCAACAACCGCGCCATCCTGGCTGCGGCCCCCCATTCGCGCAGCGGCGGCGCCAGCGGTATGTTGAGTACGGCACGGCTGACGGGGCAGAGCCTGGGCGCGGCGTTGGTGGCGTTGATCTTTGGTATTTCAGGGACTGCGGGGACGACCGTCACGTTGATGGCGGCGGCGGGGTTTGCCGCGTTGGCGGCGTTTGTCAGCTTGACCAGGATTAGGGCTCAGCCGCGGCAAGGGTGAGGGGCTTGCTGCTTGCTGCTTGCTGTTGCTTGCTGGTGCTTCTATGGAGCTTGTTAAGGTAGTGGTTTGCCGGCACTGCCCCTCGCCGGGGCGGGCCTTACTTTCTTTTGTCTTGCCAAAAGAAAGTAAGCAAAGAAAACTCGCGGCACTGCGATGAGCGCGGGACATATGTCAAACGGCGGTGCGAGCCTGATCGCAACACATCGTTCGCCCTGTTCTTTGGTTTTGGACTACCGCGCGTACTCACCATTTGGATATCGTTATTCCAAGGTCGTCGGCACGGTGGTCGGTCCTTTGAAGCGATTTCGATGGTGAAATGCCAAGTCGCGCACCCTGGCCGGCGCAGAACTGCGCCCTCAATTCGGTGATCTGTCGGCGACGCTATTGCACGCGTGATTTTGATCCGCCACACCGCATACACGGCAACCGAATAATCGGTTGACCAATGTCCTCGAATTTGCGAACCGCACTCTCAATTCATCGATCTACCGGCGGCGTTATTGCAAGCGGGTCGCTATCCGTCGCTGCTTAAACGGCAGCCGAGTAAGCATGTAACCAACGCCCTCGGATTTGCGAACTGAGGGCGCTGTTGTGCGCGGGCCTGCGTGCGCGACTCGGCGTTTAACCATCGGAAACGTTTCAAAGGACCAACCACAGTGCCGACGACCTTTGATCAACGATATCCAAATCGTGAGTACGCGCGGTAGTCCAAAACCAGGGATCGAAGGGAAATGATGGGTAACCGGGAACAGCGCACAAGCGCTTGAGATATGTCCCATCGCTTACCGTAGTGCAGCGAGTTTTCTTTGCTTACTTTCTTTTGGCAAGACAAAAGAAAGTAAGGCCCGCCCCGGCGAGGGGCAGTGCTGGCAGACCACTACCTTAGCAAGCTCCATAGAAGCACCAGCAAGCAACAGCAAGCAACAGCACCAGCAAACCACAACCCCCAAAACCCCAAACCACCACCAGCGGCGCCAGCCCAGGAACAACTCGGCCTGCCCCCGAGCCCCGCCCCCTGGCTTAGGATTCCTCGTCCTCCAGGCTAAACGTCTCGGCCTGATCGTTATAAGCAAAAATCTCCGCGTACCGGCCCCAGTTGATCACGGCATCCAAGGTCTCCTCAGCCGCGTTATCGGACAGGAAATCTTCCAGTTCCTGTTCGAAACGCACCCGTGGAGCGCGCCGTCCGGGGCGTTCGTTGAGCACCTTCTGGATCCGCGCGGCAAGCGGGACGGTGCGCACCAGTTGTTCGGCAAATTTGACTTTGCGTTCCTGAGTGCTCATATCGGCAAAGACCTTGCCGACCTGGGTCAGCAAAATATCGCCTTCCTGCACGTCGGCAAAACCCAGGTGCTGCAACATTTCGGCGACCGGGAACAAATCATCGACTTCCAGGTGCAGGGTACGGGCGATTTCCGGCATATCGGCTTTGCCGTTGTAGGGTTCGACCGCCAGGGTCTCGATCAAGCCGGCCATCAAGTTGGTTGAAACCTGCGGCAGCCAGGTGCCCAGTTCCAGCTCTTTGCGTTTGCCGCCGGTAGTCGCACGCGCCGTCATGCGCGCGTAGATTTCGTCAACCAGGCGACGGAAAGCCGGGTCCAGGCGATTGCGCGGATGGGGGAACGGGACTTTGATTTCGGCGATCACGCGTCCCGGATTCGACGACAACACCAGAATCCGGTCGCACATAAACACGGCTTCTTCAATGTTGTGCGTCACGATCAGGATCGATTTGATCGGCAGCCGGCGTTCATTCCACAGGTCGAGCAAGTCGGTGCGCAGGGTTTCCGCCGTCAGCACGTCGAGTGCGGAAAACGGCTCATCCATCAGCAACAAGGTCGGGTTGACCACCAGCGCGCGGGCAAAACCGACGCGCTGGCGCATGCCGCCCGACAGCTCGCGCGGGTAGGCGCTTTCAAAACCATCCAGCCCGATCAAATCGATTGCGGCCAGAGCCCGTTCACGCCGCTCGCGCGGGTTCACGCCCAGGGCTTCAAGACCGGCTTCCACGTTTTGCAGCACGGTCAGCCAGGGAAACAAGGCGAAGGTTTGAAATACCATCGCGACGCCTTCGGCCGGGCCGTTGACCGGCTGGCCTTTGTAAGTCACTTCGCCGCCGCTGGGGTTGATCAGGCCCGCGATAATACGCAACAGGGTCGACTTACCCGAGCCCGAACGGCCCAACAGCCCAACGATTTCGCCTTCCTTCAGGGTCAAATTCACGTCATCGAGCACCAGCAGCTCGCCTTGCGATTTGTTAAAACCGCGGCGCACGCTTTCGACGCGCAGAATATCTTGAGTCGCGACAGATTCGGGATTTTGCATGGCGGTCTTTCAATAAAAAGTAATCAGGGTAGGCTTACAGCGCAAAGCGAATTAATTCGGCCACAAATCGAATTAATCCATACGCAATTTGGCTTCCGCAAAGGCATACATCGGGCGCCACAATAAGCGGTTGAACAGCGTGACAAACAAGGACATCACGGCGATGCCGAGAATGATCTTCGGAAAATCCCCAGCCGCCGTGGTTTGCGCGATATAAGCGCCCAAACCATGCGCCACGACTTTATCATTGCCCCACGACACCGCTTCCGACACGATGCTGGCGTTCCAGGCACCGCCCGATGCGGTAATCGCACCGGTGATGTAATACGGGAAAATGCCGGGCAAAATAATCTTGGACCACCACTGCCAGCCGCGAATGCGGAAATTGGCGGCGGCTTCCTTGAAGTCGTTGGGGAAAGCGCTGGCGCCGGCGATCACGTTAAACAGGATGTACCACTGGGTACCCAGCACAATCAGAGGCGACAGCCAGACATCCGCATTCAGGTGAAATTTCACAATAAACACCACAAACACCGGGAACAGCAAATTGGCCGGGAATGCCGCCAAAAACTGGGCGATCGGCTGGACTTTCTCGGCCAGCGCCGGGCGCAAACCAATCATCACGCCTAACGGCACCCAAATCACCGAGGCCACCACGATCAGCAACAACACCCGCGCCAGCGTGATCAGGCCCAGTACAAACACATGTTCGATTTCGGGCAGGCTGACACCCGTGCGGACGTAGCTGACCACCCGGTACAACACATATAAGGTGGCGGCCAGCACCACCCCGGCCCAGATCAGGTCGACCACTTTCGAGTTTTTCTGCACCCCGCGCATGGGCAGCGCAGCGGCACGCAGATTACGCGATAGCTCAGGCAGACGCACCGGAATCCGGGCCAGCGTGGAAACGATCCAGGCCAAAGGCTTGAGCAATTGGGTAATCAAATGGGTGCGGCGAATCAGGTCGAGCAGCCAGGACTCAGGCGCATTGCCCGAACTGGTGGTTTCCATGCGGAATTTGTCGGCCCATGCGACCAGCGGCCGAAACAGCAATTGGTCGTAGGCCAAAATCACCAGCGTCATCACCAGGATCACCCAACCTACCGCGCCCAGATTGCGCTGGTCGATCGCGGCGGACAGATACGCGCCGATACCCGGCAAGATAATGGTGTTGTCGCCCACGGTAATGGCTTCGGAGGCAACCACAAAAAACCAGCCGCCCGACATCGACATCATCATGTTCCAGATCAGGCCCGGCATGGAAAACGGGACTTCCAGTTTCCAGAAACGCTGCCAGCCGGTCAGATGGAAACTGCGCGACACTTCTTCCAGGTCGCGCGGCACGGTGCGCAGCGACTGATAGAAGCTGAATGTCATATTCCACGCTTGACTGGTGAAAATCGCAAAAATTGCCGCGCATTCGGCACCGGCGACACGCCCGGGGAACAGCGCGATAAAAAATGTCACGGTGAACGAGATATACCCGAGCACCGGCACCGACTGCAGAATGTCCAGAATCGGCACCAGTACTTTCTCGGCGCGTTTGCTTTTCGCCGCGAGCGTGCCGTAAATCAGGGTGAACACCAGCGATGCGGCCATCGCGGCCAGCATGCGCAGTGTGGTGCGCATCGCATATTCGGGCAACATCGTCGGACTGAGCGAAATCGCCTGGGTTTTCAGTACGGAGATCGGCGCCATCGTCTGGTGATAACCGACCGCCGCCATGGCGATGATGCAGATGATCAAGGGAAATGCGATAAAGTCCCAGCGATTGGGCAATAGCCGCCAAGCCGAAGCATTAAAGGAGGGGCTAATGATATTCAGGCGCATTGCGCGGCTCCTGCGTAAAAAAAAGTGTCACCCACCCACATGACCCGCTGGATATAGATGCGTACATACGCGTTTTCGCAACAAAATCGGTCAACTCGCATCTTTTCTGACTTTTAAGTAAGCAGTATGAAAACTGAAGCGGAAGCGTCCTTCGGTTTAAGACAATTCTGCGACAGGCCGACACTACTACAACCTGTATGACAGGCACAACCTTCTGTGGCAAATCGCTATCAATTTAGGGCCGGTTCCGTCAATTGCCGGCTGAATAAAATTAGCGGAACAGGACACCGAGAATAGCGTCCAACGACCTTTGCCCCTATGAAAGGTTGAGAGATGCTCGGCACAGTGGTTCGCCCCCCTCCAAACTATGAAAATTGAAACTCGAAGGGCCGGCGGCGCTCACATGAAACCGACGCAGCAGGTATGATTGGCGCAGAAAAACCGTATGCCAAGGAGGTTTTATGAAAGGCAATCTTGTCATCGTCTGTCGCGATTCGGATGCAGACTCTTTTGACACAATTATGGCGGAGTACGGCGCGTTTCAAATCAGGCTATCGTCAACCGCCTGGTATCTGAAACTCGATGTCGCTCCGGAACTGATCCAGGCCGAAATTCTTGAGCGGCTGGGCAAATTCACCACGCATTATATTTTTGAAGCCGGCTCGGTGACATTCAATACGGTGGATAGCGACGCCGCCTCCGCTTTGAATTCATTGTTTACAGTCTGATGGAGAAAGCCTGACGGAAATCGAATGGGAGCCGGATAAGCCGGCAGAAGCCGCCCGCTCCGCATGCCGCGCGCCTTACCGGCCCAGTCAAGCCGCAGCGCGCGTGGGCACGGGATCGCGTTAAAACGGGAAGGTCAGGGCTGCCTGCAAACCACCGTCGAGGCCATTGGCGATATGGCAGACTCCGCCGACCCGGCGCGCCAGGCGTTCGACTATCGCCAAGCCCAGACCACTATGCCCGTTGCCGCCGCGCGCCGGATCCAGGCGCACAAACGGACGGCTCGCATCGCGTATGTCGGCCTGCGAAATGCCCGGCCCTTGATCGGAAACAATCAGTTGCCAGGCGTTCGGCAGCCGCAACGTTTCAATCGTAATCGGCGGCGCACCATAGGCCAGCGCATTGTCCAGCAGATTGGACAAGAGGCGGTCCAGGGTCGCCGTCGGCAACACAAAATCGGGCCCCGCGCGCAACAAACGCACGATCCGGGCGCCTTCCGGCAAGGCCGAACGGTAATTGCGATAAATCCACTCGCAACGCTCGTCGACGCTGACGGGCATGCTCTGGTCGGAGCCGTCATGGGCGAAAGCGAGGAATTGCTCGACTATATGCGATAGCGAATCGACATCGCGTACCACGCCGTCGCGCAATTTAACCTCTTCGAGCAATTCGGCCCGCAACCGCAGTCGCGCCAGCGGCGTTTTCAGGTCGTGGGCGACCCCCGCCAGCATGATTTGCCGGTCGCTGTCGGCCTGTGAAATGTCGCTCACCATCTGGTTAAAGCCGCGGGTCAATTGCCGCAATTCGCGCGGCCCGCGCTCCGACAGGGGAGCCACCCGCTGCCCACGGCCAAATTCGGCCACCGCGGCGACCAATTTTTGCAACGGCCGCTGCAAACGCCAAGCGGCAAATAAAGCACACAGCACGCCACCGATAAAAATCACCACCAGCCAGATAATCATACGATCGGCGGAGCGCACCGGCGGCAAGGGTTGCAAGGGCAGGACGATCCAATGCAACGCGGCGGGCCGATGCACCCACAGACGCGGCGGTTGCTGCGGCACCAGCGCCAGGCGCACCTCGGTGCCGGCCGGCAAACGCTCGCGCAGGTCGGCGAGATAGCGTCTCAGCACCTGATGATCCAACTCCTGGTTCGGCGGTGGGATCTCGGGCGAATCCAGATTGACCAAGCTGACGCGCGAAGGCAGGGGCTGATGCGGACTGTAAAGCGCGTGCTGCTCGACCGCATCGAGCAGAAACACCGTTTCTTCGGTCGCATAACGGGTTTGAATCTGGCTGCGATCAAAGCGCACCAGTAAAAACCAGGCAAAGTGGGAGATCAGCAAGACCCCGACCACCAACAAAGCCAGTCGGCCAAACAGGGAATCAATCGGCCGAAGTTTCATGCTTTCCATCCGGCACAAAGACATAACCTCGCCCGCGCACCGTCTGGATAAACCTCGGCGTGGCGGGATCGGCTTCCAGAATCCGGCGCAAACGCCAGACTTGCACATCTATACCGCGGTCGGTGCCGTCGTATTCAGGCCCATGCAGCAATTCGAGCAGGCGTTCGCGCGTCAGGGTGCGCAAAGCATGATTGACGAAAATTTTCAGCAGCGCAAATTCGCTGCCCGACAATTGCACCAGTTGCCCGTCCTGAAGCAAGGTCCGAGTCTGGAAGTCGAGCACAAAACGGCCGAAATGATAGGGTTCGCGTTGTTCCGGCGCGGCGCTGGGCACGGTCCTGCGACGCCGCAGCACAGCCTGGATCCGGGCCAGCAGCTCGCGCGGATTAAACGGTTTACCCAGATAATCGTCGGCACCGAGTTCCAGGCCGACGATACGGTCGACATCGTCGGCACGCGCCGTCAACATGATGACGGGGATGTCGTCCCCGGCCGCGCGCAGATGGCGCAAGGCGGTAAGCCCGTCGATACCGGGCATCATCAGGTCGAGCACGATCAGGTCGGGGCGTTCCAGTTCGAGGCGCCGCTCCAGCGATGCCGCGCCATGCAGCACCGAAACTTCAATGCCTTGGCGGGTCAGATAGTCGCGCAACAGGTCGCGCAACTCGGGGTCGTCATCAATAATCAGTATTTGGGTAGCCATGGCGCCAGTTTACTCCGCAGTGTCTTGGTAGTCAGCGGCGATCATGGTATCAACTTTGGCGCGGCGTTACCGGGTATTACCAGCAAACCCTCCCGTAACTGCGCGTAACGCAGCTTGCGTGGCCGGTAAACTTCCCCGTCCGGCGCTGCCCTACTCTACTCCTCAGCCACTTCCGGCACGCTTTGAGGAACCGATATGTCCCGCTTCACTAAAACTATTGCTGTTTGTGCCGCCGTTTGGCTGACCTGTGCCGTATCCGCTCCGGCCAACGCCCAGGAGGCGCCTCATCCCGGATGGCAGCACCACCATGACGGCATGCAGCACGATCTGGACAAAATCCACGCTCAATTGAATTTGACCGCGGATCAGGAACAACAATGGCAAGCCGCGCTGGCCGCGATGAAAGCCGCGCATGAACAGCAAAAAACGGCGCACGAACAGTCCAAGCAGCAAATGCAAGCTCTGATGCAAGCCCCGGTGCTGGACCTGCGCGCGATTCAAGCCGCCCATCAACAGGCAGCGGAACAGGAACATCAAGCGCACGCCCAAGTCAGCGAAACCTGGTTGAAATTCTATGACACGCTGAATACCACGCAGAAAACGCTGGTAAGCACGACCCTGAAAGCCAAATGGCAAAAGATGGCGGCCCGCCGCGCCAAGATGGAGCAGCATTGGAAAGGCAAGCGGCCCGATGCAGCCGCTTCGGCAGCGCAATAAACCGTACCCGCGTCCTGTTGCGTAAATTGTTTGACGAACGGAATTGCGAAACAGGGCACTAGACGCCAGCCACAATACCGGCCGGTCTCAAGTCAGGCAGGTATCGGGGTGATGGAGGAAAGGGGTTTCCCTCCCTCCATCGTTGCTGGATGCACCAGAGCGCCGGGCTTGCCGTCGCCCTGATCACTTGCCCTGGCCGCAGTTCCTTTCAGTCATGGTCCTGGCCAAACCCGGCCCCAGCAGTTAATTCAGCTTTAAACGCCCGGCTTTAAACGCCCGGCTTTAAACGCGGCTTAATGCAGGTCGAACAACAAAACCTCGGCATCTTCGCCCTGCTCCAAGGTGAGGCTTTCGATCTCGCTCAGCTTGACCGCATCGCCTGCCTGCAAGCGTTGGCCATTGAGCGACACGGCGCCGCGCGCCACATGCAGATAGACCGCGTGACCTGGTTCAAGGGCATACTCCACCCGCTCGGCACCATCGATCAAACCCGTCAGCAGCATGGCGTCGGCATGAATTGTCACTGAGCCGTCGCGCCCATCCGGCGAGGCCACTACGCGTAAGCGGCCGCGTTGCTGCTCGGCGGTGAAATGCTTTTCCTCATAACTGGGAGCGATGCCCGTGACATTGGGCATCAACCAGATCTGCAGCAAATGCAAGGGCTGCTCATGCGAGGCGTTAAATTCGCTATGCTTGATCCCGCTGCCCGCGCTCATGCGCTGCACATCGCCCGGCCGGATAGTGGAACCGGTACCGAGGCTGTCGCGGTGCGTCAATGCTCCGTCCAGCACATAGGTCACGATTTCCATGTCGCGATGGCCGTGCGTGGGAAAACCCTGACCCGCGGCAATCCGGTCTTCATTGATCACCCGCAGGGCGCCGAAACTCATATGCGCCGGGTCGTGATAGTCGGCAAACGAAAAGCTGTGAAAACTATCGAGCCAGCCGTGATAGGCGTGACCCCGGTCTGCTGCGCGGCGTAACTCAAACATTTCAAACTCCTCACGATTCCCGATGTTGATGAAGCAAGGTCTCTACTCTATTAATTCTTGCAACTCAACACAATCCGCATGCCTGCAATCCTTTATCTCATAAATGATTGCAATCAAAATGGCGTCAGCAAAGGATTGCACCGCACCCGGCCGGGCTCGCGGCGGCTTGTTTTTTAGCGGGATTGCCGCCGCTTTAGAGTAAAATGCCGCGCGTTTGCCGCGCATTTACCACTCAAGGAGCGGGGCATTTGCGTGGTATTACGGGCCACACACGGCACTTTTGTCGTTATATGCTTGTTGCACCGACCGATCAATGACTAGTGCCCCGAATCGAAAATTCGCCTGAGATAAAAGCGCCGGCTCGGAACACTAGGCCGCTAAGGATAAGAGATGTTCTTGCAAGGTTACGGCCCGGCATTACTCGCGGGCACGTTGCAGACGATACAGTTGGCGCTGTTATCGCTGCTGGTTTCATTTGTGCTCGGCCTGATCGGCGCCGGGGCAAAGCTGTCGAGCAACCGGATTGTTTCCGGCATTGCCACCGGCTATACGACACTGATCCGCGGGGTACCCGATCTGGTGCTGATGCTGCTGATATTTTTCAGCATGCAAATCTGGTTGAATGATCTGACCGATTGGTTGAATGTCGACGATATCAATATCAATCCGTTTTTTGCCGGGGTCCTGACCATCGGTTTTATCTACGGCGCCTATTTCACGGAAACCTTCCGCGGCGCGTTTCTAGCCGTTCCGCGCGGGCAGATCGAGGCGGGCACGGCGTTCGGCATGACCCGGTCGCAAATCTTCCGGCGCATCCTGTTCCCCCAAATGATGCGTTTTGCCCTGCCGGGCATCGGCAATAACTGGCAGGTTCTGGTGAAAGCGACCGCGCTGGTTTCCATCATCGGCCTGGCCGACGTGGTCAAAGCCGCCGAAGACGCGGGCAAAGGCACGTTGCAGTTGTTCCTGTTTACCATGATTGCCGCGGGGATCTACTTGGCCATCACCACCGTCTCGAACTTTGTCCTGATCTGGCTCGAACGACGCTACTCCATGGGTGTACGAAAGGCTCAATTATGATTTCCATGGTGCATGACTACTGGCGCGCCTTCCTGTATTCGGACGGCTATCACTTCACCGGGGTAGCGATCACGCTGTGGTTGCTCGCGGTGTCCATCGGCCTCGGTTTTTGCTTGTCGGTGCCGCTTGCGGTGGCCAGGGTGTCGTCCAACCGGTTTATTTCCGCGCCGGTCTGGTTGTACACCTATGTTTTTCGCGGCACCCCGCTCTATGTCCAGTTGCTGATTATCTATAGCGGACTGTACAGCCTTGAAGCGGTACGCGGGCAGCCGTTGCTCAACGAGTTCTTCAAGGACGGCATGCATTGCACCTTGCTGGCGTTCACCCTGAATACCTGCGCCTATACCACCGAGATTTTTGCCGGCTCGATCAAATCCATGGCATATGGCGAAATTGAAGCCGCGCGTGCCTTCGGCATGTCGCGGTTTACCCAGTACCGCCGTATTATCCTGCCCTCATCGCTGCGCCGGGCCTTGCCGTATTATTCGAATGAAGTGATTTTGATGCTGCATGCCACCACGGTCGCCTTCACCGCCACCGTTCCCGACATCCTGAAAATCGCCCGCGATGCGAACTCCGCAACCTATCTGTCGTTCCAGGCCTTCGGTATCGCAGCCTTGCTTTACCTGGTCATCTCGTTCGCTCTGGTAGCGCTGTTTCGCCAGGCGGAGCGCCGTTGGCTCGCCTACCTTCAGCCGCAAAGCCCGGCTACTCGCTAAGCCCCCAACCACACCCCTACGTGGCCGCCGCGCCCGGCGCGGCCCTCGTTCCCGGATACGCCTATGTATAAATTGCTGGTTGACGATCTCCACAAGCAATATGGAGAGCATAAAGTTTTAAAGGGTGTGTCGCTGAAAGCCAAGGCCGGCGACGTGATCAGCATTATCGGTTCGTCCGGTTCGGGGAAAAGCACCTTCTTGCGGTGTATCAACTTCCTGGAGCAGCCGAACGCCGGCAGGATCTATCTCGATAATGAGGAAATTCGCACCAAGCTCGACCACCGTTCCGCGGCCTTACGGGTCGCCGACCCCAAACAGCTCCAGCGCATCCGCACCCGTTTGGCGATGGTATTTCAGCATTTCAACCTGTGGGCGCATTTGACGGTGCTGGAAAACATTACCGAAGCGCCGCGCTACGTGCTCGGCCTGACGCGTGCCGAGGCCGAAGAGCGGGCCCGGGCTTATCTCGAAAAAGTAGGTTTGGGACCGGAAGTCGAGCAGAAATACCCCTCCCATTTATCCGGCGGTCAGCAACAGCGCGTGGCCATCGCCCGTGCGCTGGCGATGCATCCCGATGTGATGTTGTTCGACGAACCGACCTCGGCGCTCGACCCCGAGCTGGTCGGCGAAGTCCTGAAAGTGATGCAAACGCTGGCCGAAGAAGGCCGCACCATGATTGTCGTGACCCACGAAATGGGGTTTGCGCGCAACGTTTCCAATCATGTGATGTTTCTGCATCAGGGCTTGGTTGAAGAACAAGGCTCGCCCGATGAGATTTTTACCCAGACCCGCAGCGACCGCCTCAAACGTTTTTTATCCGGCAGTCTTAAGTAGGCCGTCTGGGGGGCAACCGCCCCCTGCCTACCCCGCCCGCTAATATATATACGCGCTGCGCCGCAGCCGAACTCTTTTTTGTGTCGCCGCAGCCCCCACCGGCAAAAACCGGGGTGTGCTGTCGGCGCGCCGCATCTGAACCCACATATTGGATTGCAAAGCCGGTTTTCCTGGCTCCCGCGCTATTTGCAGGACTCAAAGACGCAGGAATCCGAATTAAATTGCAGCGAATCAGACATTTCCTACACCTAAACCCCGATTTTTTCACTTACAGACAAACCCTAGTCATACAACATAAATTTTGATTCATCCTCGTATCTTTGCTAAATTAGTAACCAAAGTACTAAAACAAACTTTTAAAAAAGTAGTTTTACTTCAAAACGCAGATTAATCGCGCCAAAACAGCGCAATTAGTCGGTTGGTACGAGGGTAAACCGTCACGTGCCAGCATGACATCGAACTGATGTTGCTGCGTTTTAGGGAAACCTGGTTGCTGCAATTTTTCTCACATCGATCTCAATGACGTTGTGATGAGTTGCAGGAGGTGGGTCTGGAGTACTGGGTAAACAGACGTTAATCAAAATACACGGAGACAAGCAAGATGAAGAAGACTTTGTTGGCAGCGGCGTTGATGGGCCTGGGCGCAAGTGCATTCGCGCAGAGCAGCGTAACGCTGTATGGCCGTTTGGACAACGGTATCGAATATCAGTCG
>Ga0302306_10000166_pt1 | contig 48856 bp, 44 predicted proteins | sample III_Palsa_E3_1_FD_198761 | JGI IMG/M metagenome (GOLD analysis project Ga0302306, IMG submission 198761) | Peat permafrost microbial communities from Stordalen Mire near Abisko, Sweden - III_Palsa_E3_1 | ecosystem: Environmental > Terrestrial > Soil > Palsa > Peat permafrost | place: Sweden...
TTTTGTGTAAATCTATTTCAAATTCGAATTTTCCTTTTTTGAATATTGAGTATTCAATATTCAAAAAAGGGAAATTTAGAAAAATAACATCTGGTTAAGATTGATCTAAACCAAAAAATTTGATTCTTTTATAAATATATAAATAATTTTATGCCTTTAGGTGTACCAAAAGTACCGTATCGCCGTGTTTTAGACGAAAAACCGATTTGGATTGACCTATACGAACGACTTTACAAAGAAAGAGTACTCTTTATATGCAAAGAAATTACGGCACCTTTCGACAATCGAATTATCGCTCTCTTGTTACTGCTGAATGAAAAAACTGATCTTTATGATACTGATGTTTATATATATATAAACTCTCCCGGTGGAGGGGCACACGAATCAATAGCCATTTATGATACTATCAAATGTATGTTACCTGATGTGTGTACAATAGCTATGGGATTAGCTGCATCAGGGGCATCTTTAATTCTGGTCGGAGGAACACGTACTAAACGGGTAGCATTTCCTAACGCTAGGATTTTGATTCACCAACCTAGAAGTGCCCGTATTAGGACAAATATAGATGGATTAATGATGGAAGCAGAAGATATGCTTGAACTTCGTAACACAATTGCGGATATTTATGCAAAAAATACAGATCAACCTATAAATGTTATACAAAAGGATCTGGAAAGAGACTATTTTATGTCGGCAACAGAAGCTCAAGATTATGGGATTATCGATCGCGTAGTAGAGTTGAAAAAATAAAATGAAATAAAATCCTGAATGATCTGAGTGATTTTGTGTAAATCTATTTCAAATTCGAATTTTCCTTTTTTGAATATTGAGTATTCAATATTCAAAAAAGGGAAATTTAGAAAAATAACATCTGGTTAAGATTGATCTAAACCAAAAAATTTGATTCTGTTATAGATATATATACAATATGCCAACTATTACACAACTTCTTAGAAACATAAGACAGCCAAAAAAAAATGTTAAGAAATCTCCCGCTCTTAAAGGATGTCCTCAGCGTCGAGGAACATGTACTAGGGTGTATGTGCGACTCGTTTAGATCATGAATTCGAACAGACGAAAGAATTTTTTCAGTATCAACGACCAGTACTGATGAATAGGATAGTAACATAAAGGTATATTATATACCTATTTATTCTATAAAATTTATGGTTTCCATTGGTCAAAATCCAATCATTTTCTTATTTGAAATAAGAAGCAATTCTCCATTGGTAGCAAAAAGTTATCCATTAAGCGGAGGAAATAGTATTACATTATAGGAAGCATGTTCCTTTTTGAGAAAGAACGGACTCATAGGGTTAGCTACCTAGCCAACTTTTAGAATTAAATGCCGTCACTGTATGGATAACTCTTAGTGTGAAAAGGGCTATTACTTTCTAATTAATAGGTAGAGCCAAAGAATATGAACTATACAAGTTCACAAAATCTTTTGATTAATTGAAAAAAGAAGCTCCGGTGTATAGAGAGGACCTCACCGTTTGAGAGGTAACCATAGAAACGATGGAACCCACTATTTTTTTTGAATGAATATAGAATTCTTTATTTAAGAATGGGAAGAAAAGCAAGAATCGTGGTTGGGAAGGTTATAGTAGCAAAAGCCATTGGAATCGATATTTGATATATTGGAATAATGTGTTTTGTTATTGATTGACTCTAGACGGAGAAAAGAATAACTGAAAGAAAAGAAATCTAACCCATTAGTTATTTTATTCAATAAGATTGAATTTTATTCAATGAGCAGAGTGAGACGAGGATATATAGCTCGAAGACGTCGAAAAAAAAATCGTTCCCTTGTATCAGGTTTTAGAGGAGCTCATTCAAGACATACTCGAATGATTATTCAACAGAAAATGAGAGGTTTGTTTTACTCTCATCGAGATAGAGGCAGGAAAAAGAGGTATTTTCGTCGTTTGTGGATCACTAGAATAAATGCAGTAACTCGTGAAAACGAAATATTTGATAGTTATTCTAAGTTTATCTACAATTTGTATAAGAAGCAATCCTTTCTTAATCGTAAAATACTTTCACAAATAGCTATATCAAATAAGATTGGTCTTTATAAGATTTCTGATAAAATATTTAAACCTAATAAGGTTTATGAAGAGATACTCAAATAATTTATTAGTAATGATTAAAACAGGATTCCCCGGAGAATGAACTCCGGGAAGATCCGGTAAGATATAGAAGAAAAAAAATTTAGATAAAAATGAACAATAGCAATTACAAAAACATTTCAATAAATCAAGATTTTTTCCTTTTTTATTTATAACACAAGAATCCAATCTGATTTCTAAGCTTTTTCAAACAAAATATTTTAACTTGAGTTCCAATTTGGGGTTTTGAGTCAATTGGGAAATAGGCTTATGGATTTATCGTTTTATGACGACTAGTTCTTGATTTGTTTTTAAAAAGAGTAGTTCCTGGTTCGATTTTAGGACGAAGAATTTTCGGCTCAGTTTTAGGACGACTTTTTATTGATCTTCTTTTATTTCTCTTTTTCTTTTTGTCTTTTTTTTTACGACGACGTTCTAAGATCTCGAGCCATTTTTTCTTAAAATGTAGCTCATTTTCAATAAAAGGTAATAAAGCTAAAAAACGAGCTTTTTTTATAGCATTAGTCATTAATCGTTGGTGTCTCAAGGTTAATTTAGTAACTCGTCTAGGTATAATTCTTCCTGCTAAACCAATAAATCGACCAATTGAATGTATATTCCTATAATGGATTTGCTTCCTTGATCCAAGGCAAAAACGCATATTACGTTGGTTAAGAATACCCACCAAGTAGTTAGAATATTTAGAATATTTATAACGAAATTCAAATTCACGACGAAACAAAAGGTATTTTCGAAGAGGAATATATTGACACATTTTCCGTAAACGAGATTTTTTGGACTTAGAAAAATCTTGTTTAAATTTATGAAAAGGGTTGTTGAATTTACCAAGAGGTTGCTTGGCTTTATGAACAAGAGGTTGCTTAAGTCTATTCATCCTTATCTCTAAAATTCGATTTCTTGATTCATTTAAGATCCAACTAAAATAGGTTTTGATTCAGATATCATTTTCTGAATTTCATTTATATATTTAATATACAAAAATAATTTAATCTCCACTTCCGTAAACGAGATTTTTTGGATTTTTCTAAATCCTGAAAATATTGATGAAAAGGGTTGTTGAATAAAGGTAAAGGTTTATGAAAAGGGTTGTTGAATAAAGGGTGCTGTTCTTTATGAAAAGGGTTGTTGAATTTATCAAGAGGCTCGTCCGGGTTCTCGTTCTGTTGCAGTCTATTCATCCTTATCTCTAAAATTCGATTTCTTGATTCATTTAAGATCCAACTAAAATAGGTTTTGATTCAGATATCATTTTCTGAATTTCATTTATATATTTAATATATACAAATGATATAATCTCCACGTTAAAATGAGATTAGGTTTAATAGATATTCTTTCCATTTATATATATATTTATCAATTATGTATAATAATATGGTAAGTTCTTACTTTATTTATTGTTTGCAAAGATAGAAAACATGATGTTTGTTTTCTTTGATCTATTTCTTTATTTTTATTTCGCTATGAGTCGTATGTTTGTTACAATAGCGACAAAATTTTCTCAATTCTAATAAATTGAGTGTATTAGAACGATTCTTTTGAGTAATATATCTAGAAATACCCATTGATTTTTTATTGACATTTCTTCGAACACAACTAGTACATTCCAAAAAAACTCTGATTCTTACATCTTTCCCTTTAGCCATGAACCTCCTTTATATCTTTTGATTGGTTTAACTTAAACTCTCCTATTTTCATCGAAAAAGAAGAAAAAAATCAGTAAGAATTCTTAACTAGTTATTATATTTCTAAAGATTTTTTTGATCTGAAATTATCTAGTTAATTAAATATGTATTGTATTATTTTAATTAATACAAAATAGAATAAAAATGAAGTAATCAAATTTCTTTCTAACTATCTAGTTTGATTGGAAACCCTCATAACTTACTTATTTCAGTCTCTTCTTTTCGACTATTATTTCGTGTAGCTTACGCTAGACTAATGAATCCCATTTTTTTTTCAAAATTCAATCTTGAGTGGACTTACTGGATTTCTATTCACTGGATTTTGGATGAGCTAAACTTTTTCTTTATATCCCTTTTATCTATCGTAAAGATTTGAAAAAAGAATCGTCACATGGAATTCTATTCTCCTTCATTTCTTCACATATTAATAACTAAAATCAAAAAAAAGGAAATGATAAAGCATCTGGGAATAAACGATTTATTTCTATTAATAGACCTGCTAAAGAACCAAACCATAGAGTACTTATCACAGGTGCCACAGAGAGATATGTTTTTATATCTTGCATTGCAAATTCTCTTTCATTATTTGATTGGAATACATGTATGGTCAGATGCTTTAGTTCAAGATTTTTTGAACTGATTTTTCCTTTTTTTTTACACTCAATTCCTATCTAAAATTGATATGTACAATGAACCAATAGATAAGAATTTCCTGTCCCACCTAATAAACAAAAGAAAGAAGTCCAGCATTACTGTTCAAATATGAATTCTTCATTTATAGGTTAGATTGGTATATCATTTATTATAGTAATAAATGACAAGAAACTTTGATATATATAGAGAAGAAAATGATCTTATATATGGAAAATAAGACAAGGATTTTGTAAAATGACACTGTACAGCAAGTTCGAAAAGGGGTGTAGCGCAGCTTGGTAGCGCGTTTGTTTTGGGTACAAAATGTCACAGGTTCAAATCCTGTCATCCCTACCTATTACTTTTCCTATGGGAAGTGAAGAGGAATTCACTAAGATCGTGAATTTGCGGATACTATATGTATAAGAAATGCGTTAGGATAGAAATAGAAAAAGATCTTTTTGATTTTACAAGCGCTCTTAGTTCAGTTCGGTAGAACGTGGGTCTCCAAAACCCGATGTCGTAGGTTCAAATCCTACAGAGCGTGTTTTCGTCTATACAAAAACAAAACGAAGTGAAATTCAAACTGAAATTTGACCTCCGCTCCGAAAAAAGTCAATAAAAAAAAATTGATTAAATCAAAGGTCCAACTGATCACCACGTCTGTATTGTAAATATGCAGTCACGAATAATCCTGCTAAAGTGATAGGAATTAGGCCTAAGACAATTCCAAATAGAAAAACTTCAATCATTTTGGTTTGAGCAGATAAAAAAAGGTTAAGATCTATCTTGAAATATTAATCTGAATTATCCATGAATCTCAATGACCAAGAAAATAATTGGCAATTTTTGCAGAAAGAACCATAGAATACCTGAAATTACTGAGAAAGATTTTTATAAATTTTTGATTCAATTCATTTCAAATAAGTCGTATCTTTCTTAAACCAATAAATAGAACTAAGGTTATAGTTAAAGCAGCCAGTAAAAAACTGAAATAACTAGTTATAGTAAGCATGAAAAGGCTAAATTTAATATGTTTTTTGACTACATATATTGATAAAATACTTACCTAAGTTCTAAATACGATAGGAATCAGAACCATATATATAGAATCAATTATTTATAATAGAATCCGATGAGAAATTCACGATTCATTGATCATTATCGATAAAATACTAAAAAAAAGAGTTGATTTGAAAAGAATTTCTATTTGAATCATTTCTTTTCATAATTGATCATGAATAGAAATTGTTCCAAGAATATCTTCTTTTTGTCCTATGTTTTCTTTATTTCATTTATTATTATCTACCATTTTTTATTTCTCAATTCTGTATTTATTAAATTATTTTTGTTTATTTTTGATTATTTTTTACTCTAACATACCACCGAATTCCTTGAAATGAAAGGATTCAAATAAGAGTTATATTAAAAAATTCACATATATACATATATGTATATAGTGTAATATATACAAATAGATAGGTTTCCTTTGGAAAAAATAAAATATTTTTGAAATAAGAAGCTGACAGCAAAAGCCATTGGAATCAATATTTTATTTGGAATCGATATTTTATATATTAGAGTAATCTGTTTTTTTATTGATTGACTCTAATCAATTCCAAATATCTTTTCTCTATAAAGGACCCGAAATACCTTGTTTACGTATCATTAGAAAGTGCATCAACATAAATAAAGCAGTTAAGAAGAGGCAATCCAAAAGTATTGTAAACTGTAAAAAGAGTCAAAGTGGATTGGCCGACACTAGCACTTCCACGTAATAACTCCACTAAAAGGGATCCTATTAGTGGAATGTCTTCAGGTACATCAGTAACGATATTGACTGCCCAATAACCAATTTGGTCCCGAGGTCCAGTTACATGCCAGCCAAAACCACACCTGTAACCTAAGTGAATTTGTAACCTAAGTGAATTCGCGGAAATTCACCAGTGAGATACACATGAAATACGTGTAGAATCATCATTAGAACCATGATACTTGCTGACCATCGATGAACGGATCCAGTCAAAGTTGAATTATATATTGAACAGACGAGAAAGCTTCTGTAACAGTAGGATGGTAGTAAAAAGTCATAGCAAAACCTGTAGCTACTTGTTATGTCAATAATAGAATATATTTCATGAATGATATCAAGATGGTTTTTTTTTATCTTCTTCATTTTATCATTGTCAAATTGAGCGTAAAAAATGGTTCAATCAAATGGAATCTTGTATCTTTATTTATATTTATATATTTGATTTCTATATTTTTGCCCTCTTTCTATTATTCTTTCATTAAGACCGATCTTTTCGGAATTCTTATCATAATTGGCTAAAATCACTTTAGTTAGTTAAACTTTCAAATTCTATTTTTCGAAGATGATTACTTGCCATTTCGAAGCTAATAAAAGAAAGCTTATAAGAATTTGAAGTATCCTTTATTGATTTATTACATCTATTGAATAAAATAAAGTTATCGATAGATAAGAGATAAGGAAAAAGGGGATTATGTAGCATTTTGGTATCGATCGAAGCTGCGTTGCTATGCCATAGCAAGGATAGTTATACTGATTCGGTATATTCGAAATAAACTTTTGGTACAAAATAGACGATCTCACAAAGATAGATATAGATAGAGAAAATAGTAGTACAGTAGTTTTCTATTTACTGATCCTATCTTTCACGGAATCAATTCCCTTCTTTGAATGTACAAAAATTTGTGGAGCTCAGCATGTCTGGAAGCACGGGAGAACGTTCTTTTGCTGATATTATCACCAGTATTCGATACTGGGTTATTCATAGCATTACTATACCTTCCTTATTCATTGCGGGTTGGTTATTCGTCAGTACGGGTTTAGCTTACGACGTATTTGGAAGTCCTCGGCCAAACGAATATTTCACGGAAACTCGACAAGGGATTCCATTGATAACCGAACGTTTTGATTCTTTGGAACAACTTGATGAATTTAGTAGATCCTTTTAGGAGGCCTTTAATGACCATAGATCGAACCTATCCAATTTTTACAGTACGATGGTTGGCTGTTCACGGATTAGCTGTACCTACCGTTTCTTTTTTGGGGTCAATATCAGCAATGCAGTTCATCCAACGATAAACCTAATTCCAATTAGAGAGCTATGACACAATCAAACCCGAATGAACAAAATGTTGAATTGAATCGTACCAGTCTATACTGGGGTTTATTACTAATTTTTGTACTTGCTGTTTTATTTTCCAATTATTTCTTTAATTGAGAAAAAGAGAATAATAAGAATTCTTTGATTCCATTCGTTCGGAAAGATACGACTCTCATTATTATCCATGACTGTTTTTGTCTTGAGCATGACTATTTGATGAAATGTGGAGGAAAGTAGGGGAAATGGCCGATACTACTGGAAGGATTCCTCTTTGGCTAATAGGTACTTTAACTGGTATTCTTGTTATAGGTTTAATAGGTGTTTTCTTTTACGGTTCATATTCTGGATTGGGTTCATCTCTATAGTAATTGAATGGACCGGATTTTAGACATTCAAAAGTAAGAACTTAGCGGGTCCTTACCCTTTTTTGTTTGATTAGAGTGGAAAGGACCCGCTGATTCCTTACTTTTATAAGTCTACTTTGATCTATTCCATAAACCAAAAATTGCAAGGATACCTTGTTCTGATGATTCAAACCATTCTATTCTTTTTTTATTAATCATCTTTTTTAAGTTGAATTGATTAGTTGATTCATAGTCTTTACTCTTCACCCTATACTATTCACTCTTACAAAAGAAGAAAAAAAATATTTCGATTCTTTGAGAAATCGAAATATTCCATTAACTATTCATTTCTTTCTATGAATGAGATTTTGAATCATTTTTAATAAACTACTGGAACCTTAATCAAAACTACTTTTTGAATCAAAAAAACGTTGATCCGACCATAAATCAAATAAAGATTTGGACATTCATCAAAATATAACCCAACTTTGAAGTAAAACAGTCCAAATCTTTATTTTTTCCAGAAGTTTAAAGTTGCACTTAATTGAACAAGTGAATAAGTTCTATTTGGTCAATCAATCCCTTCCCGACAGAAATCCTTTTTGCCTTTGTTTGTTCACTACTTTGTCTGAACCAAAACTAAAAAGTTTCAATAAATTAAACCAGGAAAAGAAAAAAAAGAATTCTTATTTCAATACAAGACGACACAAGAAAAGAGTCCAAAATCTTTTTTCTTGTGTCGATTAAATAGAAGATTAGAAAGACAAGTAATCCCCCAAGTATTTTTTTTTCATTTTTCCCACCTTTACCGCTTTTTTTTATTTTCAATATTTATATATTTATTAAGTATTACTCAAATATGCAATAAAAGAGAAAAATCTGTCCTGCAAAACAATATAAATTCTAAAAAAAAAAGAGCAAAAGGATTTACAGGATTTTTGAATAATACATAATTTTCTCGATTGCCAACAAATTGATTAACTTTATATTATATTAATTTATGGACTTAGAAATTCATTTCATACAATTGAACTTTTTCAAACTGTTTCTTTTTCAGAACTAAAAACACTTGTGCCAAAATAACAGATGTGAAGAAGAACAAAAGGCCTTGGATGCGTAATGGATCTTGAAGAACTATTTCCGCATCTCCCTGACCAAAACCTCCTACATTAGGATTGCTTGTTAATGGTTGATCAAGCTTGATCGATTCACCTTCTGAAACAAGAAGTTCTGGCCCTGGAGGTATAACATCAACCGATTGATGTCCATCTAACGCATCAACTATGGTTATTTCATATCCACCTTTCTCTTTACGTACTATTTTGCTTACTATACCCGTTGATGTAGCATTATAGACTGTATTGTTACTCTTGCCACCATCAGGATAAATCTGACCCCTTCCTCTGTTCCCACCTACATATATGGGATATTTTAAGAAGTGAATGTCTTTCTTCGTCGAAGGGTCAGGAGAAAGAATGGGAAACACAATTTCACTATATTTCTGACCAGGAACAGGACCTATAACAAGAATATTTTTTTGATTCGGACGATAACTCTGAAAAGACAAATTTCCTATCTTTTCTTTCAACTCAGGAGAAATACGATCGGTTGGAGCCAGCTCAAATCCCTCAGGTAAAATAAGAACAGCACCCACATTCAAACCCCCTTTTTTACCATTAGCAAGAACTTGTTTCAATTGCATATCATAAGGAATTCGAACAATGGCTTCAAATACAGTATCAGGAAACACAGCTTGCGGAACTTCAATCTCCACGGGCTTATTAGCTAAATGACAATTGGCACATACAATGCGTCCAGTTGTTTCTCGCGGATTTTCATAACCCTGTTGCGCAAAAATGGGATATGCATTTGAAATAGATACTCGACTTAGTACATATATCATGATCGATACATAAACATAAATGGATCGAGTCATTTGTTTTTTTATCCAATAAAAAGGATTTCTATTTTGCATGTACAATTAGAAATTCTAGAAATTCTACAATAAGTTAGATAGAAAACTAGTCTAGTTTCCTATAAAGAATCTGTTATCATTGTACTGAAATAGTTTTTATGAAATAGTTTTTTGACAATATAGGACTAATACGTTGAACAGGTAAAAATAGAAAAAAGTCACTAAAAAATGATTCGTTTTAGAAAGAAAAAAATTCTGATTGAATTGATATAAGAAGATCCAATTCGTTTTTCATTCATTCATTGAATGATAAATTACTACAAGCGAAGGAGATACACGATTTAAATAATCGAAGATCCAATATTTCACAATTGCATCTAAAATAACTGGAAAAGTAGAAACAAGACCAGATATAATCTGATCCTTATGTGCTAACCCAAAATCGTTGTAGACCGAACTAATTAGGAGTTCCCAACTATGAGTTGAATGAAATCCAATTCCTAAATCAGTAACTAAAATAATTGAGAAAGCTTTTGTTGTGTCACTTAAGTTATATAGGAATTCCTGAGCCCATGAATTAAGAATCATAAGTTCCTCATTACCCAGAATAAAATAACCACTTAAAATACTGAAACAGATTAGATTTGTTGAGAAATGCAAAAGGATATGAAGATTATATTCATTGTATGTACTAACTAATTGTATCATTTCCTTATGTATTTCTATACTGGGTTTTTTTATATATGTTTCCGAGTACTCTTTTTTCATTTCCTCTAACAAAAAAAGCTCTTCGAATTCTATGAATCTTTCTAAAACATGTTTCTCTTGAATATAATTCAAGAGAGTTTCGGATTGACTGGTATTCCACCAATTACTAATCCAAAGTTCCAAACATTTTTGAAATGAAAGAAAGACTGACCAGGGCAAAAATGCTATAGATACAAAATAAGGGAAAGAAGACGATGTTTTCTTTTTTTTCATTTTTTATTTGTAAAAAAATAGTTAATAAACCTCCTTTATTCAATGACTCTAAATAAATGAGTCTAAATGATATTTATTTCATTTATTTATTAAATGAAACACGACTTTTATAACAAGCAGGGTATTTAATCTACGGATCGATTCTTTATTTTCTTTGTATACTAATTTAGTTGTTAGATTCTTATAGAAAGAGTATAGAAATAGAATAAAGATTCTTTTTTTTTTTTTACTATATTCGAAGTCCTTCACCGTACTTTATAACCAAAACTCAGAAAAATAAAATATCAATTCCAAATCTTGTACCTAAAAAAACGGCAGGATTTATTACGAAATTTATGTTCGTATAAATCTCTACTTTAAATTTATATTAATTTATTACTTCTCCTTTTTTTCTAGTATACCAGAATGGAGTTGGAACCCACATATATGTATACGTATACGAGATATATTTATTTGCCATATAAAAAAATAGTATACCAAAAATGAATTCTTTTCTTAATTTATTATTAATTCGAATAGATTACTCTAATCTATTCGAGTAACATTCATAGTAATTTCATATCATATAACTATTCTCATATGATATAACTATTCTTCTTTAATATATATATCCTTTTTTTTGTTTTTTTCTATGTGTGTTTTATTCAATATGAATCGAAGGGAAAAGAAAATCGAATTAATATATTGATTTTGTTCGAATGAACATTTCGAAAAGACTTGAATTGGATTCAAAATGGAATTCACGAATTCCTTCTCTTTTCTTCCTGATAAAACTTTGATTCTTCATTCAATTTATTTCAAAATACCTCAATTGGTACACACAAGAAATAGGCCAATTCGACAGCTTTTTGTTCAATTTCACGCGGCGTTAAAAAATTATCATACGTATGAGTCAAGGGAATGGACCCTTGACCCTTTATTTCCATATAAAGTACACGACGAGAATAAATGCCCTCTTTATCCTCAATTCTAATTGATTGGATATCTTTCATAAGGAAGCGAAGAAAGATGCGACGATTTAGTCCAGGAAATCCCCAACGAAAAATACACACGATTCCTTTTTTTCTATCAAATTGGTCATAACCACTCCCTACATTCCAAAAAATTGTGCACCACAAATAGGAACTCATGAATAGACCTGCGATCCCGTAGAAAGACATTATGATTCCTTGTTGAAAAAAAAGGATTTTCTGAGATGGAAATACGTATATAATATTTCTACCAAGATAACTAGAAGTTCCAACCACTAAGAATCCTAGTGAACCTAAAAAAAGGATAAAAGACCAGAAAAAATTACTTGTTTTTCGAGACCCCCTTAGAAATTCTATCCATATATCTTTTGATCGCCAATTCATACTATACTAGATCCAGTTGCATTTGATTGGAATTGAGAAAATAACCCAATTTTTACTTTATTTTTCTTCGCCCCCAAGGAACTTTTCTAAACTAGCACTTAGAGTAATTGATTAGATAGATTAGATATTAGCACTATTCGATAACTCCAATTACTCTACATTGCCTAGAGTAATTGGTTATTCAAAATATTCGCTGATCCACCTTAAACTAACTATACTTTGTTTGTAAATCTAGGATTTATAAAATATTATTTTTTTGCACATAAAAAAATAAAAAAATAATTGAAAATGCCGGAAATACGAGGCCTATTAAAGGTACAAAAATAGAAGGTAAATTAAGATCTGTCATAGAATGGATGCCTTGATTTGAATTTCATATTTGTATATTTCTATATTTCAATTTCTTTGTTTTTTTACCTTTCTACAATAATTGAATTTCAATTTTTTTGATTCCGTAGGTTTCTTTAGTCTTGATTCTAGAGTCACTGTTTGCCTTTTTTTTCTTTTTTAAACCTTGGATTTTCCCTCTACTGTCCGCACCGGATTTTCTACCGCGCGAACTTTTTTCAAAAAAGAAATAATTTGAAAAACTTCTTCTTTTTGGAGAATGAATAGAAAAAGAACTAAGGAATGTGCTAGTCACCGTATGAGTGAGATTACCGTTTTTGGTTTTGAATTACCTACTTAACTCAGGGGTTAGAATATTGCTTTCATACGGTAGCAGTCTTTGGTTCAAATCCAATTATAGATAGAAGTTTTTACACTGTATTGACTTTAATATCTAATAACTTCATACCTATAAACTTTTTTCCTTTTATCCGATTCAAATTTATTGTCATTAGTTAGAGAATTTTTGAAATATGCTTTTATTTAGACATGTCTACTTCTTGTGCACAAATTATTTTGTGATCATACGTTCCCTTGATCCACTAAGGGGGATCATTGCTTTTTGGATTTTTAGTTTTCGTATCCAACAATGCTTCGGGAGAGGTGAGATTTTCCTCCGCTTGATATAGTTTTTTTTATCCTAATCTGTGAATTTGAATCATAATCACTGATTTCGATCAGTACTTTATCCTACAGTACTACGCGTATACTATTTCGACGCATAAGATAACCCAGAACGATTTGACTATTATGATCCAAACGTACGTAGGACATGATATCTTTGATTGATTCCAAAATTGTTCTTTTTTTCCTCCTGAAAAGAATAGAATTTTATCGCATTATGATAACTTATGCTCATCTTAGTTGAACAAATAGACGAAAGAAAAAAAACAAAAAAGTCTACTGGAAATTTTCATAGATGTTGATGTGTATCCATTTGTGATACATGAATTCGAAAATAGGAATTAAGGATTCAATTTATTTAGTTTGAATTCGGCGAAAAAGTAAAAATTCTATGAACTCTTATTTGCTTGGATTCAAATCTGACGAGAATAATATTCTACGACTAAGAATTCGTTTATTCCCAAAAAGACCTCTGACCTATCTATTATTTTATTTACTTGTCCTTTAAAGTTTTTTGCTTTATAGTTTTTTGAAATACTTAAATGTGTTACCATAGAAGGTTTTCGAATCAGATTAAAAAATCTTTCGTTATTCTTTGTAGTAATAATATCTCTGGGTTTGCAACGATAACTTGGTATATCAACTATATGACCATTAACTAAAATATGTCTATGGTTCACCAATTGTCTGGCTCCAGGAATGGTCGAAGCCATATTCAAACGAAAAACGATGTTATCCAAACGCATTTCAAGTAGTTGTAACAAAACCTGACCTGTTGATCCTTTGCTTTTTCCAGCGATATGCATATATCTAACTAATTGTCGTTCTGTCAAACCATAATGAAAACGTAATCTTTGTTTTTCTTCTAAACGAATACGATATTCCTTTTTTTTTTTCCTAAAAGGAATGTGTTTGTTTTCTTTTTTTATTTTCGAATATTGAAATCGAGTAATTAGTCCTGGTAAAGCTCGCAAACGGCGTATTTTTTTGAAACGAGGTCCTCGATAACGAGACATAAAGATTTCTCCTTTTTTCTTTGATTTTTTATGAGAATTTCATTTTATAAATAGAAATTAAAACTGAATGAAAGGATAAAAAAAATAAGATCGACTAAAGTTAAGTAAGATACTAAAAAAAAATAAATTGTATCATCATATGGATTTTTTGTATATAGATTTTTTTGATTGAAAGTGGAGGCTGGTTCTTTTTTCTGTAGACATTGAATTCCTCTAATCTTTCTTTTTTTTTTTTTTGAATTCTTATTTCATTAAGAAAATAAAGATTGTTTTCACTTAATCGAAAGTTCTTTTTTAGTTATTAGAAAGATTATTGCTGATAGAAAATAAAATTTTCTATATTCTAAAATATATACTATAGAAATAATATATACTATAGAAATATAGTAACATATTTTTTGATAAATATATAAAAATACAAATTCTCTTTCTTTTAAAAAAAGCTCAAGAATTTTTTTTTAATCAATTCTAAAATGAGAATAAAGCAATAAAATGCAAGTAGATGAATTATACAAATTTTTGTCCATAATTATGCTCAATTAAAACCACGATATTCAATTAAGTTAAACAAACTTAATTGCAAATATTTTCAGTAGATAAATAATATATCAGATCAAAAAAATAGAAAAAAATTCCTGTTTCTCTGGACTCTATTTTTTATTTTTTTTTATCAAACTCTAGTTCGAATTCAAAATACCGGTGACGAAATTGTAAACTCATTGTCTATTCTTTAGTCTGCACATAGTAATGTGCACTCGTTGATTTTCTTTTGAATTACCTTTGCTTTTTTATTTACTATGTTAGGTTTTGAAACTATGTTAGGTTTTGAAAACAAGAATAAAGAGGCCTTTCTTTGAAAAAAGAAGCATCATGCTATGTAATAATTCCGATATAACAAATAAATAAAATATAAGAGACTAAATTGTTACTGAAGAATTTTCAATACAAAATATTATGTTTAATAAATTAAACATTTCTTTCTGGTTTGGAAAAAAGAATGAATATGGTATTTTACTAAGATTTTCTATTTGATTTCGTTGAGATCAAATAAATTCAACGAATGAATTTCATTTTAGAATTGAAATTCCGCTTTAATCAATTTTTCTTTATATTATATAAAGAAAATGTAATCCAATCTTTCGTTTCATAAAAGAAAGTTGGGACGGAAGGATTCGAACCTTCGCAATGACGGGACCAAAACCCGTTGCCTTACCGCTTGGCGACGCCCCATTTTTTCTATTCGAAACTAATAGAAATTTGATATTAAATAATCATATAGTAATATTTTTTATTTTTCAACCCCAATCCAATTTATGGAATTGGATTGGGGTTGTTTTAGCTTATTTTTAAAATAGAAATATATAAGTTTTTCAAACTTTGAATCAAAAAAGTTTTTGAAAAATCTTAATATTAATATTTTTATTAATATAAAAATAAAAGAATCAAAAAGAAAGATTTTCAAAAAGATTTTCAATTGAAAAAAACCTCTTTTAAAAAATCCAAACAGTTAACCCAAATTCATTAAAACAAATATAGATGATTCTGCAGATTCTGTTGATTCTTCTGAATCCGGAAAAGAATCAAAGTTGTAAACTCGATACAATAAGAATTGTATCGTGATTGTCACATACTTTCCAGTAATTTCCATAAATCTAGTCAAAAAGACTGAATCGCCATAAAATATCCAAATTACTCGAATAGAAAAGACTATTCTTTTCTATTCAAGAAATTTGCTCATCAAGTTTATAAAAACTTGAATCCTTCAAATAAGTACTTAATTATATTAACAATCAATAAGATTGCTTTCTTAATGAAAATCATTATGATTTTCATAATCAAAAAGATTATTTTGATTATCAAAATAATCACTGTTTTCATAATCAAAAAGATTATTTTTACTATCAAAATAATCACTGTTTTCATAATCAAAAAGATTATTTTATTAATAATCAATAATATTGTATTAATAATTAATATTAATAGAATGATAACCATAATATGAAACAGGTCAGAAAAAAATCGACTATCCCATAAGCGGCGAATAGTTTCTTTTACCAATTTTGATTCTTTGAACTTTTTCACTAGAAATTGTTTTAATTTTTTCATACTACCTCCCTGATTGAGTTTATTTTTTGTTATGTGAAAGACTTCATGTGAAAGAGACTTTTTTTTTTTTGATCAATCAACATAGGTCATTTGACCTTTCTATTATATATGATCTGTTTATAATTCAAAAGGTCAATGGAATTTGACTTATGTTTTTTGATATTTTCTCAAAAATAATATACAACCATTATATCGTTTGTGTCAATAGGAAAAAAAAAAATGGAAAAAAGAAAAAGAGTAAGAAACATAGAGAAACAAAATTCGATGTTTCTTACTCAAAAAAACAGATTCTTTTCTTTACAATCTCCTATTTTTGATTGCTTCGAAAAGCGAAAAACAAGAATAAAGTCTCGCGAATATTTATATATATTACTTAGTGATTAATAGTGTTATTTAGCTAGTGAACATCTCATATTGCATAGAAATGCAGTTCTTCCATAAACAGATTGAATTGAATATGGACTCATTTGGATTTCATAAAAATTCTTCAAAACACATAAAAAAAATGACTGGGAATTTAATACTTTTAGTGTAACCTTTCTATTCTATTACAAATTATAATTTGTCCATCCCCTCTTTCTCCTATGTTTAAATCGTGCTCTATCTTCCTATATTTTTCTATATAGAATATTCGAGCAATGGTATGAAAAGCGTCCATTGTCTAACGGATAGGACAGAGGTCTTCTAAACCTTTGGTATAGGTTCAAATTCTATTGGAGGCAATTTTTTCATCTAGTATTCTTCTTACTATATTAAGATTAAGAACCCTATTAAATAAATAAATAAATTTTCCTTTTTTGAATATTGAGTATTCAATATTCAAAAAAGGAAAATTCGAGTTTGAAATAGATTTACACAAAATCACTCAGATCACTCAGGATTTTATTTCATTTTCTTTTTTGAACTTTGCTACGCGATCGACAATCCCATAATCTTGAGCTTCTGTTGCCGACATAAAATAGTTTCTTTCCAGATCCTTCTGTATAACATTTACAGGTTTACTTGTATTTTCTGCATAAATATAAATATTCGCAATTGTGTTACGAAGTTCAAGCATATCTTCTGCTTCCATCATTAATCCATCTATATTTGTTCTAATATGGGCACTACTAGGTTGGTGAATCACTACCTTAGCATGAGGGAATGCTACCCGTTTAGTAATTGTTCCTCCGACCAGAATGAAAGATGGCAGCTAATCCCATAGCTATTGTACATACCATCATTTTCATAGTATCATACATGGATATTGGTTCGTCTGCTCCTCCACCGGCAGAGTTTATATATATATATCAGTATCATTATAAACATCAGTTTCCGAATTCAGCAGTAACAAGAGAGCGTTAAATCGGATATCGACTGGTATCGTAATTTCTTTGCATAGAAAGAGTGTTCTTTCTTTGTAAAGTCGTTCGATTAGGACAAAATTATATCCCTTAGGAACCGTACGTGCACCTTTGGATGCATACGGTTCAAAAAAAAAAATCAATGTGTCGATTCTAGCTTAATTTCTTCTTTTTTTAATATAAGATTGTCAATATAGACATCTTTTATGATAAAAGTGGTAATCATACGTAAGATTTTATTACTTACCCTTTTGTTACCCATTTGGTATTTTATGAACGGAGCCTAGATACTTTATCAGTCCAAGTAAACCATAAATTTTTCGAAATTGTTAATATGCATCCCCAATAAAAAAATTGACCTAATTTGATTTCGCGCTCCGAGATGATTTACTCAATACAATATCTCTTCGGCGAAACAGAGGATATCTCGATCGGGGAAGAGAACGGGGAAATCCCATATGACCCAATATACTTGACAAGTCGCACTATATGTCAATCCAAATTGGTTTTTCGTTCGAAAGACAGCGATAAGATACTCTTGGTATACCTAAAGGCATAAAATTGAATGAAATTTTTGCAAATATTTTGATGCACTTGAATAAGGAAATGTAAATTAGCATATTCTCAAATCAAATTCTCAAACTAAGCAAGCAGATTTTCTTGAATCATACAGGAATTGGGATAAGCTAAAAAAAAAGGAAAATTCGAGTTTCAAATACATAAAAAAAAAAGAAAAAATATTCGAGGAAAGGCTATAATCAAATTCTTGATTAGATCTTCTTAATCAATTTGATTTCTTTAATAGGTTTCTTTTGATTTTCTATGTCGATTCAAAAAAACTGTAACGAAGGGATTGATTGATCATTCGAATGATCAAAAAGTATCCATTTATTCTCCAATAATACAATCTTCCCGTTGCGTATTGGTACTTATCGGGTATAGAATAGATCTGCTTCTCTTTGTTCTTACGAACAGAGTTGTTCCCTTATTTTGATTTTCAATGAGATGAAATCAAAATGAACCCACAGAATCTACTAAAAAAAAGTTTTAGGTTAGGTACACAGTATATAGTCTTCTTAGTTTAATGCGATAAAATAAAGTGATATAGTTTCTATTTTTCTTTGATAAAGGGGTGTTTCCATGGGTTTACCTTGGTATCGTGTTCATACTGTCGTATTGAATGATCCCGGTCGATTGCTTTCTGTTCATATAATGCACACAGCTCTAGTTGCTGGTTGGGCCGGTTCGATGGCTTTATACGAATTAGCGGTTTTTGATCCCTCTGATCCTGTTCTTGATCCAATGTGGAGACAGGGTATGTTCGTTATACCTTTCATGACTCGTTTAGGAATAACCAATTCATGGGGCGGTTGGAATATTTCAGGAGGAACTGTAACCAATCCAGGTATTTGGAGTTATGAAGGTGTTGCAGCGGCACATATAGTGTTTTCTGGTTTGTGCTTCTTGGCAGCTATCTGGCATTGGGTATATTGGGACTTAGAAGTATTCTGTGATGAACGTACAGGAAAACCTTCATTGGATTTGCCCAAGATTTTTGGAATTCATTTATTTCTCTCAGGTGTAGCTTGCTTTGGCTTTGGCGCATTCCATGTAACAGGTTTGTACGGTCCTGGAATATGGGTGTCCGATCCTTATGGATTAACTGGAAAAGTACAAGCTGTCAATCCAGCTTGGGGTGTGGATGGTTTTGATCCTTTTGTTCCAGGAGGAATAGCCTCTCATCATATTGCTGCAGGCACATTAGGTATATTAGCAGGCTTATTCCATCTGAGTGTCCGTCCGCCTCAACGTTTATACAAAGGATTACGCATGGGCAATATTGAAACTGTGCTTTCCAGTAGTATTGCTGCTGTCTTTTTTGCAGCTTTTGTTGTTGCAGGAACTATGTGGTATGGTTCAGCAACTACCCCAATCGAATTATTTGGTCCTACTCGTTATCAATGGGACCAGGGATACTTTCAACAAGAAATATATCGAAGAGTTAGCGCCGGGCTAGCCGAAAATCTAAGTTTATCGGAAGCTTGGTCTAAAATTCCTGATAAATTAGCTTTTTATGATTACATTGGTAATAATCCGGCAAAAGGGGGATTATTTAGAGCAGGTTCAATGGATAACGGAGATGGAATAGCGGTTGGATGGTTAGGACACCCCCTTTTTAGAGATAAAGAAGGTCGGGAGCTTTTTGTACGTCGTATGCCTACCTTTTTCGAAACATTTCCGGTAGTTTTGGTAGATGAAGACGGGATTGTTAGAGCCGATGTTCCTTTTAGAAGGGCAGAATCTAAATATAGTGTTGAACAAGTAGGTGTAACTGTTGAGTTCTATGGTGGTGAACTTAATGGAGTAACTTATTCAGATCCTGCTACTGTTAAAAAATATGCTAGACGTGCCCAATTAGGTGAGATTTTTGAATTAGATCGAGCTACTTTGAAATCTGACGGTGTTTTTCGTAGTAGTCCAAGGGGTTGGTTTACTTTTGGACATGCTACATTCGCCTTGCTCTTCTTTTTCGGACACATTTGGCATGGCGCTAGAACCTTGTTCAGAGATGTTTTTGCTGGTATTGATCCAGATTTAGATGCTCAAGTGGAATTTGGAACATTCCAAAAAGTTGGAGATCCAACTACAAAGAGACAAACTGTCTAATACAGCATTATTGTGGTTGGTATATTGATTTCTTTCCTCTTTTTTTGTTCATGAGATACAAGAAAAAAGAATCTTGATTTGAATTATCATCTTTTCTTTGATTCTTTTTCTTTATTTATATGATAAATGATCTCAAATGAATAGGTGTGGAAGCTATAATTGTAAACCACAATCGAATCTATGGAAGCATTGGTTTATACATTCCTTTTAGTCTCGATTTTAGGGATAATCTTTTTTGCTATCTTTTTTCGAGAACCACCTAAGGTTCCAACTAAAATAAAAAAATAAAATCAATTTTGAAACAATTTAATTGAATTGAAGTAATGAGTATACCAATAAGGGAAGCTCATTACTTCAATTACTTCAACTAATCCCCATGTTCTTCGAATGGATCTCTTAGTTGTTGAGAGGGTTGCCCAAAAGCGGTATATAAGGCATACCCAGTAAAGCTTACAAGTAAACCAGATATAAAGATCGCGACTAAGGTTGCTGTTTCCATTTTTTCATAATTTCCAGAATGGATCTACTATACGATATAAGATCATTTATTTAGAAATACAACAGAATAGTATACAAAGTCAACAGATCTTAACCAATCCATTATTTAATAGAATACAATTTATGGCTACACAAACCGTTGAAAATAATTCTAGATCTGGATCAAGACGAACTCCTGTAGGGGATTTATTGAAACCCTTAAATTCAGAATATGGTAAAGTAGCTCCAGGCTGGGGTACTACACCACTTATGGCAGTTGCAATGGCTCTATTTGCTGTATTCCTATGTATTCTTTTGGAAATTTATAACTCTTCTGTTTTATTGGATGGGATTACTAGGAATTAGGTTTTTAAGAACTATGAGGTTTTGATCGTTCCAGTAAAGAAAAAATTACTACTAATCCTAAAATTTTGATTTCTAAAGAAAAGATTTTGGTAGTTCGATCGTGGACTTTTTTTGTTTCGGTATTTTTGGAAAATGAGTGTGTGACTTGTTATAATTGATCCTATGAATAATAATAGAATGAATGGCTTTGTTATCGATCTCTAACAAGATAATGAATTCTACCTCGTCAGACATTTATTCTAGTATCTGGAGCACGAAATAAATAGAATAGACCAAGAAAAGAAAAAATTGAACTATGATTCATACCTATTATTCAGTCAGACCTCGTAACCGGACTTAAAAAAATGGAAATATATTAACTAGAATATATATTCTCAGAATATATATTTTCTAAATCAAACGAATTATACTTCTTCATATTTTTATTTTGACCGAAGGACAACTCTTTCTATCAATTTTGTTGAGTCAAGTCATTGGATCTATAAAAAGTGATAAATCAAAGGATTCTTACTCAGAGAACCTTTGAGTTTAGCTTGAAAATAAATCATCGTGGTTCTAGTATAAATCTGAGGTTCCAAAGTGATTCATAGGGTCTTAACAAGAAAATTCCTATCAATTAGTAAAAAAGAAGAAGTATAATTTATGCACAGAAAACAATAAATCCAATAAACAATAAAAATTCAAAATAGGAAGGAGAAAATTCAAGAGGCCTGTAACGATCAACATAAAAAAAAAATAAATGAGCCAACTTGATATTTTTTGGCATTATAATCACAAAGATCAAATTACGGATTTTCTTACTTTTTATGTTCAATCAATCAAGTGGTTAAGAAGTTTGAACCCATAAAATATCCGTTGAAATCAGTATTTTGGTCTTTCAGCTTGAGCCGTATGAAATGAAATTTTCATATACGGTTCTCAGAGGGGGAGTCATCTACCCGGGTTACCTATCTCAATAAAGTATATGATTGGTTTGAGGAACGTCTTGAGATTCAGGCGATTGCAGATGATATAACCAGTAAATATGTTCCTCCTCATGTCAATATATTTTATTGTTTAGGGGGGATCACACTTACTTGTTTTCTAGTACAAGTAGCTACAGGTTTTGCTATGACTTTTTACTACCGTCCTACTGTTACAGAAGCTTTCTCTTCTGTTCAATATATAATGACTGAGGCCAACTTTGGCTGGTTAATCCGATCCGTTCATCGATGGTCAGCAAGTATGATGGTTCTAATGATGATTCTACACGTATTTCGTGTATATCTCACTGGTGGGTTTAAAAAACCCCGCGAATTAACTTGGGTTACAGGTGTGGTTTTGGCTGTATTAACGGCATCTTTTGGTGTAACTGGTTATTCCTTACCTTGGGACCAAATTGGTTATTGGGCAGTCAAAATCGTTACTGGTGTACCTGAAGCTATTCCACTAATAGGATCCCCTTTAGTGGAGTTATTACGTGGAAGTGCTAGTGTCGGCCAATCCACTTTGACTCGTTTTTACAGTTTACATACTTTTGTATTGCCTCTTCTTACTGCTGTATTTATGTTGATGCACTTTCTAATGATACGTAAACAAGGTATTTCGGGTCCTTTATAGAGAAAACATAAAATAGATTGATTATATATTCATATTGGGAAGGAAAAAACTATTTCATTGCTATAAATATGGTTTTTTTTAAGAATCACACATTTTATTTGGATACTTCTCTTCAACCAATGAGTCTTTTATTCTGTATTTGATACGACTAGTTGAAGTGAATCTTGCAAAGAAAGGATGGATTATGGGAGTGTGTGACTTGAACTATTGATTTGGCCATGCGGATACATTATTTTATCCGCCACGTTGTAAATCACGACCAAATGTGTCTCCGGATCCAGCCAAGACCCGCGTAAGCCCTTTACGTAGTAGAGGGATAGGCCGGTTCGTTTAAAGAGAATATTCTCTATGATCATACCTGAATGATGTCATCTATAAAAAGGCTTTGTAAGATCCGTAGAATAGAATGAAATGATATGGCATGATTCAGTTTTATGTCTATTCCACTTACTGAATTTCATCTACTCCACTTAATTGTTTTAGTTTTTAGTATAGAAATGCATTCATTTCCTTTGCATTGATTCCTATCTATGATACTATCGGAGTGAAAGAAGGGATCTAAGGAAGAATATAGGTTATATTTTTTTTAGTAACAAGTAAATACTTTATATGGATATGGAAAAATCAAGATATTTTCTCGATAAAAACCAATCAGAAGACATGAGACAATCCAAAAAGCGCTTGATTATGATCAATTTTGTAAGCTTACTTGGACAGTGGGCATTTATTTAGAAAAAAAGAATTCGAATTTGTTGCAATCCCTAGTTGGAATTGCAACTGCAAAATGCAATCGGATAAAATCTTATCGTAGAGTCTTATATAGAATTACATTAATATATTAATTAGACATTTGATATTGGTTTGATTCTTTTGATTTTTGCTCGAGCCGGATGATGAAAAATTATCATGTCCGGTTTCTTCGGGGGATGGATCTATACACAAAAATTCATCTATCCCAATAACAAAAAAACCTGACTTAAATGATCCTGTGTTAAGAGCAAAATTAGCTAAAGGGATGGGGCATAATTATTATGGGGAACCCGCGTGGCCCAACGATCTTTTATATATTTTTCCAGTAGTAATTCTAGGTACTATTGCATGTAACGTAGGTTTAGCCGTTTTAGAACCATCAATAATTGGTGAACCGGCGGACCCTTTTGCAACTCCTTTGGAAATATTACCTGAATGGTACTTCTTTCCCGTGTTTCAAATACTTCGTACAGTACCCAATAAGTTATTGGGCGTTCTTTTAATGGTTTCAGTACCATTGGGATTACTGACAGTACCTTTTTTGGAAAATGTCAATAAATTCCAAAATCCATTTCGCCGTCCAGTAGCTACAACGGTTTTTTTAATCGGTACCATAGTAGCTCTTTGGTTAGGTATTGGAGCCACACTGCCTATTGATAAATCCTTAACTTTAGGTCTTTTTTAAATTGATTCATGAAGTATTTTCTTCATGAAGTATTTTGATGTAGATATGTCAGGAATGGTTACTTCAAAGTAATTAATAAAGTAATTATTCCTGACATAAATTATAAATATTATATTTATATATTTTCAAGCTTCAAATAAATCGAAAAATTCATATTTCTTTCTAAAAAATAGCGATTCTTTGATAATCTTAAATAGAAAAATCTTTTTGAAAAAAAGTATCAAAAATTTTTATGAAATTCGTAATGAATTCTTGCCTTTGCTCTTTTTTAGGAAAGAGTGAGATTAGAATCCAAATATTGTCAAAAAATAGAATTTGATGAAGATTTTTGATATCAGATTCCTTAAGAATTCTGGACACCTCCGGTGAAAATTTCAATTCTTTCATTTTCAAAAGATGGAATTTTTTGTTTTTCATTTTTTTCAAACCGGAAACGGGTTCTAATAGAATCCTGTACTCGAGATACCGGCATGAGATTCAAAATGGTTTATTCATCACATGAAGATCTGAAACAACATTTCTGTATTTGTGAAGCCCTAAATAGTATTTAAAGATCAATATTATTTTATCGATATTCCAAATAATATCGGGATCGATCTCAAAACAGGAAACGTATTTCTCCAAAATTGACTTTAAGGAGTCAAGAAAAGCTGTTTGAGCCTGTGGCCACCAATAAGTTTCTTGGTTAAAAGCAGGAAGGCCCTTAAACAGATTAATTAACTTATAATTAGCTTCTTGAAGTGCTTCTTGAGAAGTCAAACTATCATTTGTGATTACGTCGATAAATAGTATTCCCTTAGTCTCGCTGACCGGATCAAAAATTGGATCATCCGGGAAATAATCAAAATCTGATTTTACCTCTAGGACAGGTCTAAATACAGTATCGATGGAAAAAGTAAAAGAGAAATCTTCATCCGTTAAATGAGTAAAATCTGATATACGATTCACTTTGATACTATCGTTTAGCAGACCATCCTCATTAAGAGTTAACTTGTCTAACTTTGTTGAAACAATATCGATGCGCTCACCGATATTGTTTTCTACGATTAAATCGATTGAAAAATCGATTGGTTCTTCTTCAGTTCTAGAAAAAATTTCTTGCTGCTTGTTCACAATTGCAAGAAAATTAGGTACATTTAGACTTTCCGCAATTATAAGCCGCGGACTATTCTGCGAAACGTATAAATCAAGTTTTTGAACTTTATCAAAGCATTGACCCCTAAAAACAAGAGATTTGAGATTGTTCAAAATCTTTGGGATCGATTCTCTGATCCCTGGGATCCTACTATCCCGATCAAAAAATTTTTGTTCCTTTTTGAATCTAAAAGGAACATGTGTGACACGTGACTCTTTTATTTCAATTAAAAGAACTTGTTGAACCGCGTTAACAAAAATTTTAGCTTTGTTCTCACTCACATCAGTTAACCAAAAATTACCTACCCACAGAGTGGAAAGTTTTTTTCTTCCAACATAAGTTTCCATTCTAAATTTTGTTGCATATTAGACTGCCCCTCCCAAGACATAATATAATAATAGATAAAGGCATAATAATATATCAAATTTTTTTGATTCATTTTGATTCAAAATGAATCTTTTTTCCGTCTAGGGTCAATCAATAACAAAACGCATTACTCCAATATATCAAATATCAATTCTAATGGCTTTTACTACTATGTATGAAACCACGATTCTTGCTTTTCTCCCCATTCTTAAATAAAGAATTGGATATTCATTCAAAAAAAATAGTGGGTTCCATCGTTTCTATGGTTACCTCTCAAACGGCGAGGTCCTCTCTATACACCGGAGCTTCTTTTTTCAATTAATCAAAAGATTTTTTTTTAAACACGTCTTCTTTTAGGGGGCCGGCATCCATTATGTGGCAGAGGTGTTACATCACGTATGAAACTTAATTTTACACCACTATGAACAACACTTTTTAATGCTGCAGCTCTTCCAGGACCGGCACCGTTTATCTTAATTGCTGCTCCTTTCATACCCTGTTTCACTACAGGGTAAATAGCATTTCTTGTTGCGGTTTGGGCAGCATAGGGTGTTGGTTTTTTTGGACCTTTGAATCGAGAAGTACCAGCGGAATCCCAAGAAACTACCTGACCCTCAAAATCTGTAACAGTTATAATGGTATTGTTAGAACTTGCTTGAATATGAATAAGTCCTTTTTGTATTTTACGTCGTATAGTTCTAAGTAAACGAAAACGTTTGGAAGATAAACGCCGATTCATGCGTGGAGCAGAAATTCTTCGTGTAGGTTTTTTCATATTTTATTATTTTTCATAAGTATAAGTTCAAAATTCAAAGTAAGAAAAGATACGGAGATATCCATTTCATATTCAAAAAGATCCTTTCTTTTTTTTTGAATCTCAACAAAGAAATATAAAAAAAAAAAGAAAGCGATTGATTAGCGCAGTATCAATAAAAAAACAAATAAGAATTTGAAAAAGTTCTTTACTAGAATCCAAAAGTTTTTATTAACAAAAAATTTGAGAATTTCTTGAGAATTTGCCTCTTGAATTCTAGATATTGTTCTTCTACGATGCTCCTAATATTGCTTCTGATTGATAATCCATTCGGATACAAGTATACTGATTTTCTTATCAGTGTAAACTCTTTCCATTATTTACTGATTTTCTTATCAGTGTAAACTCTTTCCATTATTTATTGTATCGTGGTTGATTCTTCTGATTTTATTGATTTTGATTTTTTCAAATTGTCTATATCATAAAAATAATCATAAAGTCTCGAGAATTCACGATTGAATTCTTATCTTTCTTTGTTAAGAAAGAATAAGATTAGATTATCTATATTGTCAAAATCAAGAAGATCCTTCATGTTGTTGATACCAGATTCCTTAAGAAGTCTGGATATCCCTGGTGTAAACAATTTCTTAATTGGATAAGTACGGAATTTTTCTTTATTTTCCATCTTTCTCAAATGAGAAATCATGTTGAATAGTATGGATTCTCTTATTTTTTTTAACGATCGAAAGTATATTTTTTGATTTCTCAGATTCTGTTGATTATCCTGATTCTTGTGATTTTTTAGATTCTGTTGATTATCCTGATTCTTGTGATTCTTCAGATTCTGTTGATTATCCTGATTCTTGTGATTTTTTAGATTCTGTTGATTATCCTGATTCTTGTGATTCTTCAGATTCTGTTGATTCTTCTGATTTTATTGATTTTTTTCAATTTTGATTAGCATCTTCATCATAAGCAGAAGCAAGGTTTTTTTCTTTTTTTTTCTATTTCTGCTTTTGTTTCTATATCCAAATTTTTTCGTTGCTCTTCCATTTGCTCTTGATTTTGCTCTTCATTAATTCCTCTTTAATCATCTTATTGAATTCCTCCTTCATTTTTTTAAAGATATTATGTTCATTTGATTTATTTTATGTATTAAAAATAAAAATACTATTTCTTCTGATTAATCTGATTCTTTTGATTCTTGTTCCTCTTGATCTGAATCTAGTTCTTCTTCATCGAAATATGGAACAGGATTCCCTTTAGCGAAATATTTCTAAAAACATTTCATTATTATATCTCCTAGCCGTTCATCTTTGACTTTTGTTTCCAAAAGTCTTTCTTCTTTCTATTGTAAAAAAAAAAAAAGAATTTCTTCTTTCTAATCTTTCATCATATTCATATGAATATGTTATTTCGAATTCTCTTTTGATTTCCATTAAACGTGTTTTCATTAAAAAATCTAATGAATCTAGTTCTTCTTCATCGAAATCAGGACTCTCCGGCCGATTCTACCCTAATCCTAGAGAAATAGACTTAGAAAAAACCCAGTTCCTACTCCCCAAAATAATACTAGTCCTTTTCCTCACGTTTTCGGATGATAGAAAAGGGTTTTTGAAGATGAAAGTCATCGGTTCAAATCCAAGGAAGTTTTCTATTAAACTCCAATTTTATGCTTTGTTTTTCAAAAGAACTCTATTTTTTTTAAGAAAAAATGAGCCCTCATTAACTAGTCATAATATCCAAACACATATTATAGTATAGAATATAGTATAAAAAAAAAAATAACACATATAAATTCAATAAAAATAGAGAGAACCTAGGATAGAATCAAAAATTTGATTGATCATTTTACAGAATATAATTAAGATATTGTATGAAAGTAGAAATCCTTGTATTCTCATTTTCAAATGAGAGTGGAGAAAAGGATTTTGGATTTGGGAAAATCCTAAAGAAGGATTTTTCAATCTGTTTTTCTCATTTTTTCCTTATCTTATAATATAAAAACAATTAATAAAATTATCTAATCTACAAGAACGAAATTTTTTTATGCTTAATATCTTTAGTTTAATTTGTATCTGTCTTAATTCTGTCCTTTATCCGAGTAATTCTTTCTTCGCCAAATTGCCTGAAGCTTATGCGATTTTCAATCCAATTGTCGATGTTATGCCTGTTATACCTGTACTCTTTTTTCTCCTAGCTTTTGTTTGGCAAGCTGCTGTAAGCTTTCGATAAAATATGAAATTCTTTAATAAATCAATTCCAAAATGGATATTAAAAAACGTCTTATATTCTAGTTACTTCCAGAATCAAAATGAATATGCAATTAATCATTACAGCAATAAATTGGGATCAGCTTTTTTATCTGTCTATTCTGATCTTCCAATGAGTGCAAACCTTTTTTTTTTCGAAACGAAATCGAAATATAGTTAATTCTTAAATTAAGATAAAAAATTCGAAAAAAAAAAAAAAGATTCTTTCTCATATTTCATTTTTAAATAAATAAGAAAACAAGGGTTTTTTCATCGTAAGAAGAGGTAATTTATTCCCTTAAAAACAAAAAAAAGATCTTGGAGATTTTATAATGCTTACTCTCAAACTTTTTGTTTACACAGTAGTTATATTCTTTGTTTCCCTTTTTATTTTCGGATTTTTATCTAATGATCCAGGGCGTAATCCTGGGCGTGAGGAATAAATTTTTCGTTTTTCTTCATTTTTTTGAATTAATTTTTCAATAATTTTCATATGATTTTATCATATGAATCAAAATTCCTCTAAATCCAAAAATACTAAATCATAATAGAGAGCGGAAAGAGAGGGATTCGAACCCTCGGTACAAATAACTCGTACAACGGATTAGCAATCCGCCGCTTTAGTCCACTCAGCCATCTCCCCAAATGCATTAAAAATCGCAGATTTTTATCTGCGCTGTGATGTGATATATGAAATAGAAAAATCCTTGTTTTTTTATTCTATTTGATTAGAAAGAAAAAGGAAAACTTTATTAGGAAATCTATTTTCCTATATTATATTCTTCAATATATATTATTCAAATTCATATATACTAATCAAAAAAAAATGATTTTGAATTTTTCACTTTCTTTGCAATGAATTCAATGAATTAATACACAAGATATCGAAGTATAAAAGCAAGATATAAAAGTATAAAAGATAGAAAGAAAAATATCGAAATATTTCGAGTTTTATTATCAAAATTGTCTTGATAATAAAACTCGAAATATTTCGATAATGATTCCAAAAAAAAATTTTCTTCAATTTACTTATTTTTTCTTTACTTATTTTATTTCTTTTAGTTAATTTTATTTTTTACAGAAGATTTATTACCCCAGCGTGATCTGGTTAAATACTAACCAAGCCTTTCCTTCTCTACTCTTAGTTCAAGGAATCCCTCATGGATCATAAGGATCCAATGTTTTTATTAATTTGTTTTTTATATAAAAAACAAATTAATATATTTTATTAATTTATATTTAATAAAATTAATATGTTGAATTGAAACAGCAATAACAAGAAAAATTCGAATTTTCATATTTATGTTCTCTTCTCATACCTAAAAGTATGATTATTACTAAATAGGATTCTTTTTGTATTTTATATCCTTTTTTTCTTTTTTCAAATCAAAGATGACTCTTGATTAATGAATCAGAAATCAAAACATGTGATAACATTTTATATAAGAAATATATTCTTATATATTTTTCTATTTTTTTTTTTGAAATATTTTGAAAATATTTCGATCGAATCGAATAGAATTCTATCGAATTAGAATTCATTTTCTATTCCATAAATCTTCTTACTTTATTTTACTTTATTTCAATTTAAGAGAATTTTTTCCAATTGAGAAGAATTACTATATTATCAGATAAGATCTATCTAGATCTTAGATAAATTAAGATCTATCTAATAAAATGTGTGGGATTAGAAAAATGAAAAAAATAATAAACATATAAAAAATCTATCATTTTGATAGTCGACCTTTAATAAATCCTTCAGATATATATATATATATATCTGGAATAAAAAGCTATTGTTTAGTAATGATAATGACTTCTTATCAAACAAGAAATGTAACTCAAAAATAATCTAACCAGAGGTTTTTATGTTATTGAAACTTATGTTTTTAATTGAATACTTTTTATGAAAAAAGTGGAACTTTATTAATTTTTTTGTATTTGATTGATTCTCTACGTGGAGATGAAATACATGGCAAAACCATAATTGTCACAATTCGCTATCTTTATCCTATCTCCTATTTATTCGACAAATGATGTATTTATATACCATAATGAATATATAGCGGGTATAGTTTAGTGGTAAAAGTGTGATTCGTTCTATTGAAAATCCTACTATAGTTAAGGGATCCTTCAGTTTCTTTCTAAGATCAAAAAATATTTTTCTATTTATAAAATAAGGTTTCATCCTTATCCTCTCAATAGATATTATGTTTGAGGAAACATATACATTATCACGATTCTTATTCAAAAGCTATTTGAATTGAAATTGGATAATCAAGAGATTATGAATATTAAAGTCGTGAAGCATAATTTTGAATTGGATTGAACTATATCCAGTTTATACAAAGTATAAGTAAAGGATCTATGGATAAAGAAAGATGCAAAAGTTGATTTCCAATCGTAACTAGATCTTCGATTTTTTGATTAGAAAAAAAAATTTTGAAGCAAAATAGCTCAAAAATGATGGTTCTAATTTGCTAGAACCATGAACATATTCTATATTCAGCTCGGTAGAAACTCAATTCTTTTCCTGAAGATCATACAAATAAAAATAGAGAACGAAGTAACTAGACTAGAGAAATTTTCTTTTTTAGAATTTCTCTCTCTTCTTCAGAGGGATCATCTAAAAAGCAGATAATTTGAGATACATTAAGACAGAAAAGCTGACATAGATGTTATGGATCTGATGTATTCTCGGTGAGAATACATCAATCAATCTTCCATAAAGGAGCCGAATGAAAAAAAAATCTCATGTTCGGTTTTGAATTAGAGACGTTCAAAATGATCGAGCAACGTCGACTATAACCCCTAGCCTTCCAAGCTAACGATGCGGGTTCGATTCCCGCTACCCGCTTTTTATCTCTTATATATGCATCATAAGTTTTTATGTATATCTTTTTATATACATCTTTTTTATTCTTTGAATTTGAAAAGATTATCTAGATCAATTCATTTGATCTAAGCAAGATCCAAATAGGTATGAAAAGCGTCCATTGTCTAACGGATAGGACAGAGGTCTTCTAAACCTTTGGTATAGGTTCAAATCCTATTGGACGCAATTTTTTTCATCTAGTATTCTTCTTACTATATTAAGATTAAGAACCCTATTTTGAATAATTCCAAAAACAAGTATTTCTCAATTCTTATTCTCATACTAAGAATTCAAAATGATCAATTCATATTTGTTCCTGAACCACAAAGACTTTCATTTGTTCCTGAATAGCTTCCTTCAAAAGGGCTTCTGCCTCCTCGGTAAATGTCTTTGTAGAAGATATAATCTCTTGAAATCCAGGTTTTTTATTTTTTAAGCAGTTACGAAGTTTTTCAAGAAAAGGCCTTACCTGTCCAATCTCTAAAGCATCAAGATATCCATTCGTTCCTGTATAAATAGTAGCTATCTGATCTTCCACTGTTAAAGGTTCTGATTGGGATTGTTTAAGCAGCTCTCGTAATCGTCGACCTCTTGCCAATTGATTCTGAGTATTTTTATCAAGGGCAGAAGCGAATTGTGAAAAGGCCTCTAACTCTGTGAATTGAGCTAGTTCCAATTTTAATTTTCCAGCTACTTGTTTCATAGCTTTAATTTGAGCTGCAGATCCTACTCTGGAAACAGAAATACCCACATTAATAGCAGGTCGGATTCCAGCATTGAATAAATCAGCAGATAAAAATATTTGTCCATCTGTAATAGAAATTACATTAGTAGGAATATAGGCTGAAACATCTCCAGATTGAGTCTCAACTATTGGTAAAGCAGTCATACTTCCTTCACCTAAATGAGAACTTAATTTAGCAGCTCTTTCCAAGAGACGTGAGTGCAAGTAAAAAACATCTCCTGGATAAGCTTCACGACCAGGGGGCCTTCTTAATAGAAGAGACATTTGGCGATAAGCTTGTGCTTGTTTAGAGAGATCATCATAAATTATTAAAGTATGACGTTCACGATACATAAAATATTCAGCCAGAGCCGCTCCTGTATAAGGAGCGAGGTATTGTAATGTCGCAGGTGAATCCGCCATTTCAGCTACGACAATAGTGTATTCCATGGCCTCTTTATCTTGGAAAGTAGTCACTACCTGAGCCACAGAAGATGCTTTTTGACCGATAGCTACATAAATACATATTACATTTTGCCCTTTTTGATTGAGAATCGTATCTGTGGCTACTGCTGTTTTACCAGTCTGTCTGTCTCCAATAATTAATTCTCGCTGACCCCGTCCTATAGGGATCATTGCATCAATAGCAATAAGCCCTGTTTGAAGGGGCTCATATACAGAACGCCTCGAAATAATACCAGGCGCAGGGGATTCAATTAACCGGGATTCAGAAGATGCAATTGGGCCTCTTCCATCAATAGGTTGAGCCAAAGCATTTATAACACGACCTAAATAAGCTTCACTAACAGGTATCTGAGCAATTCTTCCTGTTGCTTTTACAGAACTTTTCTCTTTTATCATCAAACCATCACCCATTAATACAACGCCAACATTTTTGGATTCCAAATTCAGAGCAATACCTATTGTACCCTCTTCAAATTCTACTAATTCACCTGCCATGACTTCATTAAGACCATAAATACGAGCAATACCATCACCTACTTGAAGTACATTACCGGTATTTATAATCTTGACTTCTCTATTATATTGTTCAATGCGTTCACGGATAATACTACTAATTTCGTCGGCTCGAAGAGTTCCCATAAGTCTTTCTTTATTTATTCTTTTTCGAAAGCAAAGAAAAAAAGGTAGTGCCTAACTAAGTTTGAAACTAAAGTTCAAGTTGAAGGACTAATCAGTTATATTATTTCTGCCATTCTATGGTACCGAGAATGGCAATATTAGCACGGATCGTACGAGAATGTAACTCACTATTTAAAGAACTTTTTAGAGTTCCTAGAGCTCTTTGGAAGGCTTGTTGCAGAATTCGTTGTCGGACTTGATTTATTGCTCTTTCTTGTTCAAAACAAAGGGTTTCTTTCTTATTATTTTTGACTCGTTCCAACTTATTATAACCTTTTTTAATGATATTTTGTTTTTGTCGTTCCAGATCAGAGTATTCATTCATCCGATACTCATTCGCTTCCAGTTCCACTTTCCGGAAACGAACTCGAGCCTTTTCGAGCTGCTCAATGGCTGCTTTACGTAATTCTTCTGAATTACGAAGAGTGTTTAAAATCCTCTGTTTTCGATGATCTAATAAATCATTTAATGAAAGTAGATTATCTTACTATGAAATTCAAAACTTTCATGATCTCTTCCCAAACCAAACATGAATCTTTCAATTCATTTGGCTCTCACGCTCAATTATTTATGAATATTCCCATATTCTTTTTTGAATCTAATGAGCCTATCCTCTCTTTTCTGTTTATATTCAAACATATTGAGACTTATAAAAGACTAGAATATAAAAAAATATATATATATTAGTGAAAAGGACTCTTCTGACCAGACAAAAATCTATAAATAATTGTCAGCAAAGTTGTTTCTTTCTTTATTCATACTTGCTTGTTCTTTATTTTTTTGAATTCAAAAAGATTTCATTAAATAAAAAAAAAATAAAAAAAAGCAAATTGAAAATTCAAATTTCTCTTTTTTTTTTAATCCAAAAAATTTCTCTTTTTTTTATAAAGTAGGTCCTCATTTCGGCATTGGATAAAAAACAAGGTGTTGACCTCTTTTCTTTCCAGTAAATGGTTCAAATCTTTTTATCGATATGAGTGTTCTATATCAAAAAAATTCTCAACTATGCATTTTGAAACCATTTGGATACTAACGTAGTCATGGCTAACGTAGTCGTAGAAAGAGTACCATTTTGCCTGTACTTCAAGCAGTTTAGCTTTAACCATGTTAAAGATCTCAAATTATTTTGATTGGTTTTGATAGAGAATCAAAGTGATTTCACCAATAAATAACGAAATGCTATAGTTCTTACATATGATTTCTGAATTGATTCAGAAGTAATTCGTCGAGATCATACACCCTTTTCCTTTTCCAAAAATAAAAGGAAGTGAAGCCGGATGAATCCAACTTTTTCTCGAAATAAACAACTCGCACACACTCCCTTTCCAAAAAAAATCAATATACCAATCACTACAATTAGATTTATTAGATTTGTTGCTAAAATATCGGTATTCAACCCGAAACTCCCGGCTAATGACCAGTGACCTAAGAAAACGAAAGAATCGGTTACATTTTTCATATGTTCTTCTCTTATAGATAGGACTAATAAAGAAAAAGGTTCTTTTTCTATCACTTCACTCACCCTTTTTTGATCAATTTCTTTTTTTGGGGGGGAATATCTTAATCTTATTTAAGATTAACTCATTTGAATTATGAAGTATCTTTCATCCCTTGAGATTTTGACTAAATAAAGTAATAGGAAAAAAGTTTCTATTATAATAAGCTAAGTACAGACGAGCCGATCTGGGAATCTCTCATCCATAAATTAGTCCTTTTATAGAATAAAGGTTCAACAAATACAAATAACTTTATATAATATAGGAAAAAATTGTTGATATAATTCGAAGAAAAAAAACACAGTTGAAAGTTTTCAAAATACCAAAAAATAGATAATCTAAATGGAAGTGACTTTTTTTTGCTATTGCTAGGATTAAACAAAAGGATTTGCAAATAAAAGCGCTAATGCCACAACCAGTCCATAAATTGTTAAAGCTTCCATAAAAGCTAGACTAAGCAATAAAGTACCTCGTATTTTACCCTCTGCTTCTGGTTGTCTCGCAATACCTTCTACAGCTTGACCTGCAGCAGTGCCTTGACCAATCCCAGGCCCAATAGAAGCAAGCCCCACAGCCAATCCAGCAGCAATAACAGAAGCGGCAGAAATCAGTGGATTCATAGTAAGTTCCTCGCACTAAAAAAAGAAAAGGTTAATGATACAATCAACCAAAGAATTATTACCTAATTTTATAATAGGTAAATCTATTAGCCGAAATAACTAAAAATTACGAATTGAAATAAATAATATTTTTGAATTGAATTGTCAGAACTTTTTCGATATTTCCTTTTTCTTTTCTATTTATGATGGAATTGTTTTAATATAATAAAGTTTGAATTTTTCTATATCTTTCTAACCACTCTTTCATTGAATTCTTTCTTTTTACTCTTCCTTCGAGATCCTTTAGTTCATCTGTTTTTTATTGAATATAAAATCACAGAAGAAACAGACCACTTATATCCTAATCTATTTTTTTAGGAATAAAATGCATATTTATTTAATATAATATATATATTAATTAAGTATATATGACTTAGTGATATTCATAGTGTTATTTACATCTCATATTGCATAGAAATGCAGTTTTTCCATCAACAGTCCATATTGAGACTTACCATAAAAATTCTTCAAAACACATAAAAAAAATGATTGGACTTTTCAGAATTTAATACTTTTAGTGTAATCTTTACAAATTCGAATTCGATAATATCCTTCTCTCTCCTATGTTTAAATCGTGCTCTATCTTCCTATATTTTTCTATATAGTATATTCTCAATTTCGATTAGCAAGCAGATTTTCTTGAATCATATAGGAATTGGGATAAGCTAAAAAAAAAGACTATTTCAACGAAAAGAAAACTAGTCAATGATGACCCTCCATGGATTCTCCTATATAAGCTGCTGCTAAGGTTGCAAAAATAAGAGCTTGAATACCGCTTGTAAATAATCCAAGCAACATGACAGGTATAGGAATTACTAAAGGGACTAAAGAAACAAGAACAACAACTACCAATTCATCAGCTAATATATTTCCAAAAAGTCGAAAACTCAGAGATAAAGGTTTTGTGAAATCTTCTAGAATATTAATTGGTAAAAGGATTGGAGTTGGCTTAATATATTTCTCGAAATAACTCAATCCTTTTTTGCTAAGACCCGCATAAAAATATGCCACTGACGTGAGTAAAGCTAAAGCAACCGTAGTATTTATATCATTAGTGGGGGCGGCTAACTCCCCATGAGGTAACTCTATGATTTTCCAAGGAAAAAGAGCACCTGACCAATTAGAAACGAAAATAAATAGGAACATAGTTCCTATAAAGGGAACCCAAGGATCATATTCATCTCCAATCTGAGTTTTGCTTAAATCCCGAATAAATTCAAGAATATATTCAAAGAAATTCTGACCATCAGTCGGAATGGTTTGTGGATTCCGAACAGCTATGATGACTGACACTAACAAGATTGCAATTACAATCCAAGAAGTGATAAGTACTTGGGCATGGATTTGTAAACCTACTATTTGCCAATAGAGATGTTGGCCTACTTCTACAGCAGATATCTCAAATAACACATTATATGCTCTAATGGAAGATGATATAACATTCATAATTTCTTTTCCTCTGATATAATTTCGACTTCAAAAAATCAAAAAAGGAACCATTTTTTTCTCAATTCAACAATTTCAGTATCCTATATTTAGGATACCAAAAAATTCTTTTGTATCCTATACAAAAGAATTCTTAGTGTATAGGAAGAATCAATTGAATTGACCAAGTTTGTTATCAATTAGAATAAGAAAATTGATAATATCTCGACCTGAAATAATCTCGTGATCCCCATATTTTAGAAGAAAGAATCCAATTAGGTCACGGATTTTTTTTATTTGATTCTTCTCAAAATCAGGATTGCTACAAGCAGTAGCAATCTGGGAACATCGTTTATTTATGTTTTCATCCCAATCTGATTGATCTTCAAATGATCATCAAGCCTTTTTATGGAATTCAGGCAGTCTCGCTGAGAATTTGGTCTAGAATGAGGACCATAATTCATACATAAATAATCTTGGGATTCCGATATACAAGGCTTGTTTTCGCAGACTTTTGCCATAAGATAAAGCAATAACAAAAAGTGAAAACCTTCGCCAAATTTTTTAAACAAGATTCGTGGCTGTATTATGTTTCTCAGAAGTTTTTGAATAGTTGGCATAAAATGTTTCTCTCTTTTTCTTTGAAGTTTTAATAAAATATGTTTTCTTTGTTGGAATCTTGTTAGAATTTTTTTTTGAATTGATTCTATTAATGAATTTTTCTCCTATTATATTAATAAATTTTCCCTGTCCTATTAACTTAACGAATTAGCTATTTTCGAAAAAAAAAAGGTTTGCACTCATTGGAAGATCAGAATAGACAGATAAAAAAGCTGATTCCAATTTATTGCTGCAATGATTAATTGTATATTCATTTTGATTTTGGAAGTAACTAGAATATTCTATTCTATAAGGCATCCATTTTTCGAATTGAATTCAAATGAAGGAATCAAAACTCTTTCAATTCGAAGTTATATCTCTGTTCTATTTTTTTTCATTCATATATTTTATCTATCTCAAGGAAAGATTAAGTAATCAAAATTGTATCAATTAAGACATATATCATTTTCTTATTTCATTTATATATTGAATAAATATACATATGATATAATCTCCACACTAAAATGGGATTAGGTTGAATTCGTAGATTTTTTGTTTCTTTTTTTTTTTTCATTCCAATTCTATTTTGAATATACAGAAGTTTTTTTATATTAAACCAACCTTAGCTTGAAAATAGACCTTAGTTTCAATTCAAAATCAAAATAAACAAAAATAGTCGCGATTATATTATATTTTTATATATAGCTGTTTTACTTGTTAAGAAAAAGGATCAAAAATATTCTTTCAGTATTTTTTTTTTTGAAAACCAGAAGATTTTCAATTTTCAATTATAGAGAATCTATAGAAAAGAAAAAAAGCCCGCTATCGGAGTTGAACCGATGACCATCGCATTACAAATGCGATGCTCTAACCTCTGAGCTAAGTGGGCTCACATAAGAAAAAAACTGTCGAAATTCAAAAAATCTCAGATCTGAATTTGGAATTTCGATATTCTTTTCATATGTTAAGTTAAACTATATAATTCATAGCTTTTTAGTTTGAAATCCCCTTTTTCAAGAAAAAATAGTAAATAGTTTATTCACTATGATATGTTTATCATATGTTTCAATATAATGAAATTCAACTGAAGATTCTATATCTATCTATATTCAAATATGTTATATAAAATTGAAAAAGATTGGTCTTAATAAAAAAATAAAAAAAAAAAAGAAGAATAGATAAAGATACAATCTGAGATTCGATTAAATCAATTTTGGAGTTTCATTTGAAAAAATTGAATAAATTGAAAAAAAAAAAATGTAGAACTTTCAATTATTAAAAATAAATGTATAGAACTTTAGACTATTTAAAATCAATAATTAATTAATCAAATCATTTCTAACTAAACTAAACTAAAAAAAATGAATAAAGGGAAAAGAAATAATAATTATAGTAGAGAAATAGATAAAAATGAAAATTGCATTTTAGTCTCAAAAAAAGGAGAAAGAAAAGGGGATATGGCGAAATTGGTAGACGCTACGGACTTGCATTGGATTGAGCCTTGGTATGGAAACTTGCTAAGTGTTAACTTCCAAATTCAGAGAAACCCTGGAATTAAGAATGGGCAATCCTGAGCCAAATCTTTCATTTTGAGAAAATGAGAGATATAAAATATCTCTTATTTATTATAAGAAATAAAATATTTCTTATCTAATATTAAAGATAGGTGCAGAGACTCGATGGAAGTTTTTCTAACGAATAAAGTTGATTATGTTGCATTACTAAAATATCTTTATCGAAATAAGAGAAAGGATAGCCGTCTATACCAAAAAAAGACGTACGTATATATACTCAATGATCAAATGATTGATCATAATAACAATCAAATCATATTTTTCATGTCAATAAAGAAATTGACAATGATTATGGAATAGCAAATTCAGGAATTTTTTTGAATTCCATAAATTATGAATTATTTATGGTAAATTGATTCAAATATAAAGTTTAATGAGAAAAAAACTCAATTTTTAGTAATCAATTTATTCTATTTATTTTCTTCATTATAGAATTTGTTAGATTGAAAAAATGATGATAAATCAAACGAGAATAAAGAGAGAGTCCATTCTACATGTCAATATCGACAACAATGAAATTTATAGTAAGAGGAAAATCCGTCGATTTTTTAAATCATGAGGGTTCAAGTCCCTCTATCCCCAATAAAAAGCCCATTTGATTTTCGAAATATTTCTTCTTTATTTTATTTTGATGAAAAATGAAAAAAAAATTCACTATCTTTTCTTTTTCATTTGAATTCGTTCAATTTTTTCATTTCGCAAATAGATCAATAGATCTGAAAAATAAATATTTATTATGCTTATTTATATAAGAAAATAGAAGCATATGAAAAGATTCTAAGCATATGCATAGAATCATTATTCTATGATGAAATCATTACCAATCATATCATTATCTTAAACATTGATTATTCAAATTTTTGAATAAATTTTTATTTTATTTGAGCTCCTGTATTTAATTGACGTAGATACAAGGGCATAGGTACGAGTATTCTACTCGGGTGATCCACAAGAAATGGTCGGGATAGCTCAGTTGGTAGAGCAGAGGACTGAAAATCCTCGTGTCACCAGTTCAAAACTGGTTCCTGGCAAGACAAAAATAGATTGGGTAAGAATTAATAAATCTATATATAGATTGATATATGATTGGTATATCAACTCGATTTTTTATTTAATAATATTTATTATTTAATAATAAAAAATATTAATATATTATTATATTATTATTTGAATATAATGTTTTTTCGTCTTTTCTATATCTTTTCTATATTATATATGTTTATATATAAACATCATTTTCAAAAGAGAATAATATTGATTCTCGAAATGAAAAAAAGAACTCTTTAGTTTTAGATAAAGAGTTATAAGATAAGAATATATAGACAGAATGCATTTGAAAATTTGATACCTTGTTTTTATTTCTGAATTTCATATTTATTTATTTTTCTATTTCTTTCTTGCTTACCTTATTTTCTGAGGTGCAATTCTAAAATCTTCAGCTATATAGAAAATAAATGAATAATTTCTTTCTGAAAAAATCTAAAGACTTTATTTTATATCCATGATGCGAATAAGAATCTAGCAGTTACTTTGTTTATTTCATGTAAAATAGAATTTCAAAATATTCATTGACTTGAATAATGAAATTGGAAGTCGTGTCATATAAGTGAACATTCATTTCTTATCATTCAAAGGGCATCTTGTATTTCATAGAAATTTGGAGTAATATAGTCCTTACGCAAGGGCCAGCCTATCCAACTTTCAGGCATTAAGATACGTTTAAGGCGTGGATGATTATCATAAGAGATTCCCAATATATCATAAGATTCGCGTTCTTGAAAATCAGCACTTCTCCAAATCCAGAAAACAGACGGAATTCTAGGATTATTCCTTGACACAAATACTTTTATACATACTTCTTCTAGATTATATATATCATATTGTATTCTTGTAAGATGATATACGCTACCTAAAAACCCCCCTGGTGCTACATCATAAACACACTGAGAGCGTAAATAATTGTAACCATATACATATAAAATGACAGCAATGGAGTCCCAATCCTCGACCTTTATTTGTAAGGTTTGTATTCCTCGAGAATCAAAGCCTAAAGATCTATGAACCAGTTCATTATTGACTAGCCAATCAGATAAATCATTTTGCAAAGAATCCTTCTCCATTCTATTGATCTCTCTCAAATTTGTATAAGTATTTCACCAATAAAATTGGAAAGTAAAGGTTGACTTGCTCTTTCTTAATTCTGCAAAAAATAACCTTACCTAATTAACTGTAGGAAAATACTGAATCTTTAGATTTTATATTCGAAGATATCTCTGAAGTAGATTGTGATTGATTTAGAAATCCTTGATCGTAATTTCCAGTATGATTACTACGTTGAACATGAAATTGATGATTAGTAGTAAAACATCGATTTTCTTCTTGAGATCTAGTTCTATCTTCAACTATTTCTCGAGATATCTTTTTACGAAGTTTTGTTATAGCATCTATAACTGCCTCTGGTTTAGGCGGGCATCCCGGTAAATAAACATCCACAGGAATTAGCTTATCAACTCCCCGAACAGTAGTATAAGAATCAGTACTGAACATTCCCCCTGTAATAGTACAAGCTCCCATAGCAATGACATATTTTGGTTCAGGCATTTGTTCATATAATCGTACTAAAGAAGGAGCCATTTTCATTGTTACAGTACCAGCTGTTAAAATTAGGTCCGCTTGCCTAGGACTTGATCTTGGTACCAATCCATAACGATCAAAATCAAATCGCGAACCTATTAATGAAGCAAATTCAATGAAACAACAACTAGTACCATATAAAAGAGGCCATAAACTGGAAAGTCTTGACCAATTTGAAAGATCATTTGATGTAGTTGAAATAACTGAATTGGAGGTTGTTTGATCAAGTAACGAAAAGTCAATCAAATTCATAACTGTCTTAATGGGATTTTGTCCTTGTTTTTTTTTTCGTTTTTCTGAATATTTAGTTAAGACCATTCTAATGCTCCTTTTCGCCATGCGTAAACTGAACCACCAATTAGGATAAGCACAAAAATCAAAGCTTCGATAAATAAAGATACACCTAATACATCGAAGCTCATTGCCCACGGATAAAGAAAGACTGTTTCAACATCAAAAACAACAAAAACAAGAGCAAACATATAATAGCGAATTCGGAATTGTAACCAAGCATCTCCCATAGGTTCTATACCTGATTCATAACTAGAAAGCTTTTCAGGTCCTTCACGAATCGGGGCTAAAACTCCTGAAATCCAAAATGCTAAGATAGGAAAAAGGCTTGATATTATGAAAAATGCCCAGAAAATATCATATTCATGAAGCAGAAACATAAATGTACTCCTTCGTATAAAATGGAAATATACTGAATTATTTGATTCGAATTGGCATTGTTAATTCAAACAGAACTTCTTCTCCTAAGTAAAAGAAGGATATATATATTTTGATGAATTGACTTTGTTTGTGACATGTCTCGTTTAAAGATTCTATTTGATTCAAGGAATCCTGGTTTCATTTTGAACTTCCATTCTAGTTAGATATGGTGGAAACATAAGATCTTCTTAGACAGAAGAGAAATTTTTCTCTCATTTGGTTTCACCTTCTCTTTTTTTTTTTTAGAATTCTATCTTTTATTCCATTTGAAAGTTCTATCTTTTATTCCATAAGATAGAATAAATACAAAAATATCTTAATTAAAAAATTACAAAAAAATGACATAGTAAAAGACTATTAAGAATATCAAAACTTAATAGAATTTAATAAACTCTAAACAATAATTAGATTATTCGGGATACTAATCTTATCTTAATATCTTTTAAGATATTTTGAAAGAGAGTTCTTTCATATCTTTCTATTTTGAAAACTCTTTCAAAAAAAAAAAAGTTTTGAAAAATGAAATGGATTAGGGCTATACGGACTCGAACCGTAGACCTTCTCGGTAAAATAGATCGAACGGAATTTCTTATCGAAATGATTCGAACTGTTTCAAAGACCCAACATGCAGTTTGTTGCATTGGGCTCTTTCATTAACTGAAAGAAAATCAGTTAATCCACCATATTATTTCTCATATTATTTCTTTATGGAAAAAATGAAGATAAAAAGATGGTTCCATGTACTCTGATTCATTATGGGTATCCTGATCTAAGAGCAATACCAAAGTTTTTCAAAGAAGGGTTACTTTGACTTAGGTCTGCCTTCGGCCTATTTCACCTATTTGAAATAAATAGAATCTCTATCGTTCCGCTGTATGTAAGAGTCGAATATGAGACTTTATACACCTTAAAGTTCATAGGACGAAAAGAGTTTTTTTGAGATCCTTATACTCATTATGCCTAGCATTGAATAGATTAGCTATTAACCTTATCAACTAACAAATCAATGAGTGGTTTTATTCGATTTTGTATCGAAAATCACATCAAAATCATACTAAACCGACTATTTGTCAGGCTATTGTTCTCCCTTATTTTCAATATAAGGAGTAAGACATTGATTTTTGAATAAGACTAATCATGTTCATTGCATGCTTCTTTGAAAAACATTGGCGCACGTGTAAACGAGGTGCTCTACCAACTGAGCTATAGCCCTTGTACAAAAAATCTTAATACAAAAAAGATTTTTTGTCAAGTCTAATCCATATCCTAATCCATATGATAAATCTCTGATCTATTTACTGTTAATAGATTGGTATTGTTTAGAAAGAATATTCTATTTATAATTAGAAAAGAAAAGTGATATTTTGTTTTGAATTACCTACTTAACTCAGTGGTTAGAGTATTGCTTTCATACGGCAGGAGTCATTGGTTCAAATCCAATAGTAGGTACAACTTATTAGATACTGACTCTGGTATCTAATAAGTTTTTCTACTTAATTAATCTTTTCCTTGTATCTGATTTTTTGCAATTTGAAGAAGACAGTATCAAAAAAAACTTGCATAAAACTTCTTTGGATTTGATGTATTGACTAGTTTTGAAATAAAATGTTAAGAAATAACATTAACAGCCTCTACTCGTGTCCTAGCTCGTCTAAGAGCTAGATTCGCTTCAATCAGTTGTCTCTTACCCTTAGCTTTCCTCAAGTTAGCTTCAGCTATTTCAAGAGCTTCTTGAGCTTCTTGCGGATCAATGTCAGTACTTATCTCTGCATCATTTCCTAAAATGATGATTTCATTATTTCCAATTCTGGCAAAACCACCCATTAGAGCCACCCTTAACCATTGGTCGTTGATGCGTATTCTCAAAAGACCTATATCGACAGCTGTGGCAATAGGAGTATGGTTTGGTAATATACCAATTTGACCACTATTTGTAGATAAAATGATTTCTTTTACTTCTGAATCCAAAATAATTCGATTAGGAGTCAGTACACAAAGTTTTAAGGTCATTTCTTCAAATTGCTCTCTACTTCACTTCTAAATTGATAGCTTTCGCGGTAGCTTCATCGATGTTACCCACCAAATAAAAAGCTTGCTCGGGCAAAGCGTCTAATTCTCCAGAAAGGATCAGTTGAAATCCCCTAATAGTTTCTGCAAGACCAACATATTTTCCTGGAGAACCAGTAAAGACTTCTGCCACGAAGAAGGGTTGTGATAAGAAACGCTCAATTTTTCGTGCTCTTGCTACAGTTAAACGATCCTCCTCGGATAATTCATCCAATCCGAGAATTGCTATAATGTCCTGAAGTTCTTTGTAACGTTGTGAAGTTTGCTTAACTCTTTGCGCAGTTTCATAATGTTCATTGCCAACAATGTTTGGTTGTAACATAGTTGACGTTGAATCTAAGGGATTCACTGCTGGATAAATACCTTTGGCAGCTAATGGTCTTGATAGTACGGTAGTAGCATCTAAATGTGCAAATGTTGTAGCAGGAGCAGGGTCAGTCAAGTCATCCGCAGGTACGTAAACTGCTTGGATTGAAGTTATAGCTCCCTTTTTGGTAGAAGTAATTCTTTCTTGCAAAGAACCCATTTCTGTACTAAGGGTGGGTTGATAACCAACTGCGGAAGGCATTCTACCTAATAAAGCGGATACCTCTGATCCTGCTTGGACGAAACGAAAGATATTGTCAATAAATAGAAGCACATCTTGTTTATTAACATCTCGAAAATATTCTGCCATAGTTAGGGCAGTTAAACCAACTCTCATACGAGCCCCTGGGGGTTCATTCATTTGACCATAGACTAGAGCTACTTTTGATTCCGAAAGATTTTTTTCATTAATCACTCCGGATTCTTTCATTTCAATATAAAGATCATTTCCTTCACGAGTACGTTCCCCTACTCCACCAAATACGGATACACCTCCGTGAGCTTTAGCAATGTTGTTGATCAATTCCATGATCAGTACTGTTTTACCTACTCCAGCTCCCCCGAATAGTCCTATTTTTCCTCCACGACGGTAAGGAGCTAAAAGATCTACTACTTTAATACCTGTTTCAAAGATTGATAATCTTGTATCTAATTCTACAAAGGCGGGTGCAGATCTATGAATAGGAGATGTTTTACTAATATCTAAAGGGCCCAAATTATCAACAGGCTCTCCAAGAACGTTGAAAATTCGTCCGAGGGTTGCTTCACCAACTGGAACACTTAGAGCAGCCCCTGTATCAATCACTTCCATTCCTCTCGTTAAACCATCTGTAGCACTCATAGCTACAGCTCTAACTCGATTATTTCCTAATAATTGTTGCACCTCACAAGTAACATTAATCTGCTGACCAACCGTATATGGACCTTTAACTACCAAAGCATTATAAATATTAGGCATTTTGCCCGGAGGAAAGACAATATCGAGTACTGGGCCAATAATTTGAACAATATGCCCTATATTTTGTGTGGAAACCACAGGATTAGAATTAGTAGGATTCATAATTATAAAAAAATGAAATATTTTGCAGTTTTTTTCTTTTTTTTTTTTTTATAGTACCAAAGCAAAAAGCAATGTTCGATAGCAAGCTGATCAATTAATTCAATAAAAAATAAAAAGGAAATCACTTTTTATTTAGTTAACGATCTAAGCGATTGAATCTTATTCAATTCTTTATTTATTCAATTTCAATGAGTTCATTCTTAGGTTCAGTCAATGTTTCTTTATTTTTTCATATAGATTTCTGTTTTTAAATTCTTTCGTGGATGAATTTTATTTTCTAGGATTTACATATCAAAAACATATTACTGTCAAGAGGGAAGTGTCAAGAGGGAAATCCGTATTGAAATATTTTGATTTCAAATAAGAAATAGATTCTCAAAATCTCATTAGAAATTTATCAATTTGCAAAACAAGATTCGCTTGCACTATATATATCAAAGAGCATATAATAAGGGTGTATTTGGTGCATCAAATACACTCAAAAAAACCTCCAAATGACATGTTAACATAACAATTAAAAATCCTAATTGATTTTTTTTTTGAAATGAAAGATTTTTACTCCATTGAAAATCCATCTCGAGTAGATCTTGTTCTTTTGACAATTCTGAATTCATAAGTTGTAGAAAGGGGCTTATGTCACCACAAACAGAGACTAAAGCAAGTGTTGGGTTTAAAGCAGGGGTTAAAGATTACAAACTTACTTATTATACTCCTGAGTACGAAACCAAAGATACTGATATCTTGGCAGCGTTCCGAGTAACTCCTCAACCCGGAGTCCCCCCTGAAGAAGCAGGAGCTGCAGTAGCGGCGGAATCTTCTACTGGTACATGGACAACTGTTTGGACTGATGGACTTACCAGTCTTGATCGTTACAAAGGGCGATGCTATCATATCGAGCCTGTTGTTGGAGAAGAAAATCAATTTATTGCCTATGTAGCTTATCCTTTAGACCTTTTTGAAGAAGGTTCTGTTACTAACATGTTTACTTCTATTGTAGGTAATGTATTTGGTTTCAAAGCCCTACGAGCTCTACGCTTGGAAGACTTACGAATTCCCCCTGCTTATTCAAAAACTTTCCAAGGCCCACCTCATGGTATCCAATCTGAAAGAGATAAGTTGAACAAATATGGTCGTCCTCTATTGGGATGTACTATTAAACCAAAATTGGGATTATCCGCAAAGAACTACGGTAGAGCATGTTATGAATGTCTACGTGGTGGACTTGATTTTACCAAAGATGATGAAAACGTAAACTCACAACCATTTATGCGTTGGAGAGATCGTTTCTTGTTCTGTGCCGAAGCAATTTATAAATCACAGGCCGAAACAGGTGAAATCAAAGGGCACTACTTGAATGCTACTGCAGGTACATGTGAAGAAATGCTCAAAAGAGCAGTATTTGCTAGAGAATTGGGAGTTCCTATCATAATGCATGACTACTTAACCGGGGGATTCACTGCAAATACTAGTTTGGCTTTTTATTGTCGTGATAATGGTCTACTTCTTCACATCCACCGTGCAATGCATGCAGTTATTGATAGACAGAAAAACCATGGTATGCATTTCCGTGTACTAGCTAAAGCATTACGTATGTCTGGTGGAGATCATATTCACTCTGGTACAGTAGTAGGTAAACTGGAAGGGGAACGTGAGATGACTTTAGGTTTTGTTGATTTATTACGTGATGATTATATTGAAAAAGATCGTAGTCGTGGTATCTTTTTCACTCAAGATTGGGTCTCTATGCCTGGTGTTATACCTGTGGCTTCAGGGGGTATCCATGTTTGGCATATGCCTGCTTTGACCGAAATCTTTGGAGATGATTCCGTACTTCAATTTGGTGGAGGAACCTTAGGGCACCCTTGGGGAAATGCACCTGGTGCAGTAGCTAACAGGGTGGCTTTAGAAGCGTGTGTACAAGCTCGTAATGAAGGACGTGATCTTGCTCGTGAAGGTAATGAGATTATTCGAGCAGCAGCTAAATGGAGTCCTGAACTAGCCGCTGCTTGTGAAGTATGGAAAGCAATCAAATTTGAATTCGATCCGGTAGATAAACTAGATAAGGCGAAATAGAAAGATCAAAAAAAACGCACATAATTCAGTAAGTTCTACCATAATTCAGTAAGTTTTACTAAATTGATTGCAATTCAACTCGGCCCAATCTTTTCCTAAAAAAAGGATTGAGCCGACTCAAATACGGATTTGATGAGAGCATGTGCTATGGCTCGGTCAATCCTATTTCCGATAGGAGTGATTGATAATGGGATCGCATCTTTCCCATTCCTGAGCTATCTATAATAAAAAGTACGAAAAGAAGGCCCGACTCCAAGTTGTTTAGGAGTAGTGGCCTTGAATTTTTCGACCCTATTAGTTAGTAGGCAGGGAAGGGATATAACTCAGTGGTAGAGTGTCACCTTGACGTGGTGGAAGTCATCAGTTCGAACCTGATTATCCCTAACCTAAAGTCAATCTGAGTTATTCTATTTGGGCTTAGTTCCCCGCCGTGATCGAACGAGAATGAATAAGAGGCTTGTGGGATAGACATCGTATGTATAGTGTTTCTATATTCTTCGTATAGTGTATCTGTATTATTGAAAGCAAACTCCAGCGCACAAATACATCCTGATCGTGGCTCAGGATGGGCATGCTTAACACATGCAAGTCAGACGGGAAGTGGTGTTTCCAGTGGCGAACGGGTGAGTAACGCGCAAGAACCTGCCCTTGGGAGGGGAACAACAACTGGAAACGGTTGCTAATACCCCGTAGGCTGAGGAGCAAAAGGAGGAATCCGCCCGAGGAGGGGCTCGCGTCTGATTAGC
>Ga0302306_10000172_pt1 | contig 48054 bp, 41 predicted proteins | sample III_Palsa_E3_1_FD_198761 | JGI IMG/M metagenome (GOLD analysis project Ga0302306, IMG submission 198761) | Peat permafrost microbial communities from Stordalen Mire near Abisko, Sweden - III_Palsa_E3_1 | ecosystem: Environmental > Terrestrial > Soil > Palsa > Peat permafrost | place: Sweden...
TTTCCGCTCGAACATCATTCTCAAGATCGCCTCAGCCCGTCATCCTGAGCGCAGCGAAGGATCTCGACGACGATGCATTACCCAGGCCATTCGGGGTGCGACGGTATGGTGACACCGGACGAGCATTACGAATTTCGCTGCGCGGAGGAATTGAAATGAAAAAAACTGTACTGGTCTTTGGCCTGATTTCCGGCGTGATTTCCGCGGGGATGATGCTGGTGACCATGCCGTTCACCGAGCACATCGGCTACGACCGCGCCCTGATAGTGGGTTACACCAACATTGTGCTGTCGTTTCTGCTGGTGTACTTCGGGATCCGGTCGTATCGCGACAACCTCGGCGGCGGGGAGATCAATTTCGCCAGGGCGTTCGGCGTCGGCATCCTGATCACTTTGATTTCGTGCGCAATCTATGTGGTCAGCTGGGAGATTGTGTACTTCGGCTTCAAGCATGTGTCGATGGACCACTATTACGCGCACATGATCGATAAGGTGCGGGCGTCAGGCGCGAGCGACGCAGTGATTGCGGCGAAGGTGCAGGAGATCAACCATACCCGCCGAATGTACGAAAATCCGCTGATCAATTCGCTGATGACGTTCATCGAACCGTTCCCGGTCGGCCTGGTGATTACGCTGCTCTCCGCCGCGATTCTCCGCAAAAAGAAGCCAGATCAGCAAACCGTGCATTCTCCCGTCGCGGCGGCGTAGCTTTCGAATTTTTGGGTGGCCCATCCCTGCGTCTTTTGCAGGGGTGGGAGCGGTTGCGCAGTAACGAAACACGCACCCACGCCTTCCGTCGCGAAGGCGACCGGGTTGTTATCCTATAACTGACCCGCGTGCTTTTCGATCGCGGCGTCGCCTGAATGAAGCGAGACCGTAAAAATCTTGCGCCGGCCTTCGTGTGCGCCCTCTCCGCGTTCAGTTGCATTGTGTTGTTCGCCGCCCCGCGCGCGGCGGCCCAAACGCCGCAAGAACTAAATCCGGCGTTGCTGAAAAAATCGGCGCCGCCGCTCGACGATCACCAGCTGTCCTCCGCGCTCTGTTCCATCGTGTATCAAGTCGATCGCGATCCGGGGCCGCGGGGTTATCACTATCTTTTCTACGGCAACGGTTTCTTCATCAATAGCGACGGCTATTTGATCACCGCCGCGCACGTCCTCAGCCAGTTGCATGGCGGCCAGCCGTATCTGCTTCTGCGCGTACGGTCCGCGGCGCCGCGTTTTGTGGCCGCCCAGGTCGTCGCGATCGATAGCGATCATGACGTGGCCATCTTGCGGGCCACGCCCAATCCGTTCGCCGGAAACTTTTCTGTTTCGTTCCTGAATATAGATCACACCGATCCTGCGCGAGGGGAAAGAGTTCTCGCCGCGGCGCTGCGCCCCTTCAAGCCGCGCGATTCTTACACCCTGGAAGCGGCGCTGGAGGAGCGTTCGGCGGGCGAAGTCCTGAATTTCCAATTTTCAAAACTCGATCAGAGCGGCGCAGTCGATACCGAAATATTTTTATTCGCGCACAAAGTTCAGCCAGGGCAGAGCGGCGCGCCGGTGCTTTCGCTGGATTCGCACGAAGTGGTGGGTTTCGTGGAAGGACAGTGGCTGCGCGCGAAAGTAAGCGGAGTGGCGCCGGCGCCGAAAGAGCCCGCGCCCGGGCAACCCACAAGCGGCCCGTCGCTTCCGCTGCCCGCCGCCGCGACGATCACGGCCCCGCCCGGCGCAGTGATTCCGATGCACTACGCAATTGCGCTGCTGCAGGCCAACCATGTTCGCTGGCACTCGGCCGATGGGGCTGCGCCGGATGACGCCGGCGCCGCCGCGGCTGGCGAAATAAATGAAACAAACGACGCGTCGCTGCCGGTACCGTATTCTCTGGTTCCCGCGCCTTATCCGCAGCAATCGTTGGCCGGAGGCGAAGTTCTGCTCGACGCGCTGGTGGCGCGAACCGGAACCATTTCCGATATTCGAGTGGTGAGCGGTCAGGAACCATTTCTCGCCGCGGCGCTCGGCGCTGTGCATAGCTGGACTTTTATTCCGGCACATTTCGCCGGCCACGCTACCGAAGCCCGCGTGGCGATCGTTTTCCAGTTTCCGAATCCGTATATTCCACCGCGCACTGCGACGACGCATCTTTATAAGGATGCTGGCGTAGGAAAATCGCAGGCGGCCACGGACGCGGCTGCGCCGCGAAACGACGAGTCGCGCGCCGCGCGCGCAACTGAAACCATGTCGCCGCAGTATCCAGCTGCCGCGAATTCCATGGGAGGCAGTGTCATCCTGCGCGAATCCGTCGACGGGTCCGGCCGCGTCGCTGCTGTGGATACGGTGCTAAACGACGGGCCGCTGACCGCATCGGTCGAGGCCGCCGCGCAGAAATGGATTTTTGTGCCCGCGCAAAAATCAGGCGCCGCGATCGACTCCACCGCCATCATCTCCGTAACATTTCGCGAACCTCTCATTATCAGCGCGCCAAGCCATTAGTCCGCTTCCCGCTCCCGGTCATCCTGAGCCCAACAAAGGGTCCCGCCCACTGCACGAAACCCGGGCCATGCGGCGTGCGAGCGCCTGATAACGCCGGTCATTTCCGGTTGAAAATCGCTCCTTGCGCGGAGCTGACGCCGGTGGGAATATTCACTCCGCACAAGCTGAACCGGGGGGCTCCGATGGATTGCACGATTTCCAAATCGCTTTTTCTTGCCGCCATCCTGCTGTTCGCCAACCATTTTCCGGCCGCGGCACAGGGAAATTCGGCCGCCACAAAATTGATCCCGCGCAGCGTTTTGTTCGGGAACCCGGAACGCACCGACCCGCAAATATCTCCGGACGGCACGCATCTCGGTTATCTGGCGCCGGTGGATGGCGTGCTCAACGTGTGGATCCGCACCCTGGGGAAGACCGATGATCGCGCGGTGACCGCGGACACCAAGCGCGGCATTCGAAACTTCACCTGGAACTACGACAACAAAAGCATTCTGTACACGCAGGATCTGGGCGGCGACGAAAACTGGCGCCTCTACCAGACCGACGTCGCCACCAAACAAACTAAGGACCTCACCGCCTTTGACAAAGTGCGCGTCGACATCGCGGCCTACGACTGGAAAACGCCGGACATCATCCTGGTGCAGATGAACAAGCGCGATCCGCAACTGTTCGACGTCTACAGCCTGAATCTGAAAACCGGACAGCTGGAGATGAACACCCAAAATCCCGGCGACGTGATGAGTTGGCAGGCGGACAACGCGCTGCAGATTCGCGCCGCGCAGGTGCAGACTCCCGATGGCGGCACCATCGTGCGGGTGCGCGATGACGTGAAGACGCCGTGGCGCGACCTGATCCACTGGGGACCCGACGAGACTTTCGGGGCCGTCGCCCGTTTTTCTCCGGACAATAAAAAACTGCGCATCATCACCAGCCTGGACGTTAACTCCGCGCGGCTGATCGAAATTGACCTGGCCACCGGCACCCAAAAAGTTCTGGCCGCCGATCCGCAGTTCGACGTGCAGGGCGTCGTCACCAACCCGAAGAGCAACGCGCTGGAAGTGGTGACCTTCGTGAAGCAGCGCGTGGAATACGACTTCATCGATCCCAAAATAAAAGCGGATTACGAATTCCTGCAGAAATTTCACCCGGGCGACATCAGCGACCTGTCGCGCGCGCTCGACGACAATTTGTGGGTGGTCACGTTTGAAAGCGACGACGCGCCGCCGGGATATTACCTCTACGATCGCGCGGTGAAGAAGGCGACGTTCCTGTTCAGCAGCCGGCCGGACCTCGACTCCTACAAATTGGCCACGATGAAACCGATCGAGTACTCCGCCGGCGATGGCATGAAAATTTACGGCTATCTCACCACTCCGCCGGGCGAAGCGGCGCATAACTTGCCCATGGTCGTGTTGGTTCACGGCGGACCGTGGAGCCGCGACATCTGGGGCTTCAATCGTTACGTGCAGTGGCTGGCCAATCGCGGGTATGCCGTGCTGCAGATTAATTTTCGCGGGTCGACCGGGTATGGCAAAAAATATTTGAATGCCGGCGATTTGCAGTGGGCCGGCGCCATGCACACCGATTTGCTCGACGGAAAAGATTGGGCGGTGAAGCAGGGCATCGCCGACCCGCACAAAGTCTGCATCATGGGCGGCAGTTACGGCGGCTACGCCACGCTCGCCGGTGTCGCCTTTTCGCCCGATGCGTTTACCTGCGGCGTCGACATCGTCGGCCCCTCGAATCTGAACACGCTGCTGAAATCGATTCCGCCGTATTGGTCCACCTTTCTCGCCACTTTCCACAAACGCATGGGCGACACCGAAGCGGTGCTCGCCGCGCAGTCGCCGCTGTTCAAGGCCGACCAAATCAAGGTTCCGCTGCTGGTCGGGCAGGGCGCCAACGATCCGCGTGTAAACAAGGCGGAAAGCGACCAGATTGTCGCGGCCATGCGCAAAAATAAATTGAATGTGGAATATTATGTGTTCCCGGACGAGGGTCACGGATTCGCGCAGCCCAACAACAACATGGCCTTCAACGCGGCCACCGAAGAGTTTCTGGCGAAATATCTGGGCGGCCGCGCCGAGCCACCGTCGGCGGCGGAAACCAAGCTGCTCGCCAGCGTAAAGCAATAATTCGCGGCGGATGCAACCACCGCCGTTATCGCGAGGCCGCCGGCTTTGCCTCTACGCCGTCATCCTGAGCGCAGTGAAGGATCTCACCCACTACGCACTGCCTGGGCCATCCCAGTAGGTCTCGACTCGAATTCCTCGTCAACATTCCCGCCCCGCAGTATCATTTGGCACGCCGTCTCACTTCCTACATCGGAGGGGAAAATCGTGCTGCCAATCGAATGCCTGCCGAACCGCCGCGCCATCTTGAAAGGCGGCGTTGGTTTCGTCGCCGGACTTTCCGCGTTGTCGACTCTCTCCACACTTTCCGCGCCGCCGGCCGCCGCTGCGGAAAATGCGTGGATCATCGGCCCGCAACCAGGCTACACGCCCGAAGTGGGCACGCTCACTTCGATGCTGACCTTCACTCGCGACCAGGTCGTGCACAACGTACAGGGTTTGTCGCAGGCCGATCTGGATTTCCTGCTCGACGCGAAGGCCAACACCATCGGCGCGCTGCTGCTGCATCTGGCCGCCACCGAAACGTATTATGGGATGACGACTTTCGGCGGTATCAAGTGGGACGCGATTCCGGCCGAAGTGAAGAAAAAGTGGGACGTGCCCATGAATCTGGGCGAGCCGGCGCGCGTCGCGATCAAAGGCCATGCGCTTGATTATTATCTTGATGCCTTGCATGAATCGCGCGAACACACCCTGGCCGAATTCAAAAAGGTGGACGACAAGTGGCTCACCGCGGTCGAGACCGACGGCGATTTCAGGGTCAATAATTACGCCAAGTGGTTTCACGTGGCCGAACACGAATCGAATCACGACGGCCAAATCAAATTCTTGAAAAGCCGCGTCCCCGGCGCGAAACCCGCGAAGGAATAGATCATAAGCAGCGTCGCGATTTCCAAGATCGCGCGCGAAAAACCTTGCGACGTTTGGGCGCGTACGCAATCCAACTCGACATGGCTCACGTGATGTCGGGGAGGAGAGACGGATGGAGACGCACCGCACTACGATGAGTCTCGGATGTTTTGGGACCCTGCTATCGTTCTCCGCAAGAGTTTTGATGCTGGTGTTCCTACTGTTCACCGCGCCGCAGGCATTCGCGCAAGGCAAGGAGCCGGGCATGCTGCAACAAAACACCGCATATCGCAAGGTGCAGGTCGATGGTCTGTCGATTTTTTACCGCGAAGCGGGGCCGAAGGATGCGCCGCCGATTCTGCTGCTGCACGGATTGCCTTCGTCTTCGCGCATGTTCGAGCCGCTCTTCGCTCGGATCTCCGATCGATTCCACCTGATTGCGCCGGACTACCCCGGCTTCGGCCACAGTGACGCGCCGGACCCGAAGCAGTTTGCTTACACTTTCGATCACATCGCGACCATCATGGAGCACTTCACCGAAAAAATCGGCCTGACGCATTACACCCTGTACATGCAGGATTACGGCGGCCCGGTGGGATTCCGCATGATTCTGGCGCATCCCGAACGCGTCGACGCGCTGATCGTGCAGGACGCGGTGGCGCACGACACCGGCCTGGGCGCGAACTGGAAAACGCGCCGCGCTTACTGGGCCGACCGCGCCGCGAATGAAGCCGCACTGCGCAAAAACCTGTTGTCGCTCGAAACCACGCGCTCGCGCCACGTCGGCGACGATCCGAACCTCGAGCGCCACGATCCGGATTTGTGGTACGACGAATTCGCGTCTCTCAACCGGCCCGGCGAAATCGATATTCAAAGCGATCTTTTTTACGATTACCGCACCAACGTCACCGCCTATCCTAGCTGGCAAGCCTGGATGCAGAAAAATCAGCCGCGCTTGCTGGTCATCTGGGGAAAATACGAATCGTCCTTCGATCCCTCCGAGCCCGAATCGTATCGCCGCGACGTGCCCAACGCGGAAGTACACATCGTCGACGGCCCACATTTCGCAATCGACACCGCCGCCAATGAAATCGCCACGTTAGTGGCGAATTTCATGAGCACGCTGACTCCGCGCAGCGCAAGCGCATCGCAGTAACCGGCGCGCGACGAACGGATACCCAACGGCAACACCTGCCCGGCTGAGCCGGCCGCTGCAAGTGCAAGCACTTGGCACGGGGGTTGGAGGCCTCGGCGTGATTTGGGTAACCGCGAAATTCGACGACGAAATTATTTGCTGCTGAGCAGGTACAGGTCGGTGTGGGAGCTGGGTTGGGCGTAGACCACCGTGCTGAGGTCGTGGGAAAAATCGTAGGCGTTGCCGCCGGCCGAGAGGGGGAAGGTGAAGGGAATCTTCAGGCCGACCTGGACCGGGCCGGTGATTTTTCCGTTGGACCACGGCTGGCGGAAAACGGTTGCGTCGTGCTGGCCGGGAACCATATAGAGGATGGATTTCTGGTCGGGCGCGAAGGCCGGGTTGAAAGTGGCTACGCCGGGGGAAAGCATGGTGCATTGCTTATCGACGGTCGAATACTGGTGAATGCCGGTGCGTTCACCGGCCCAGATGGGGCTAATCAGATATTTCTGGTCGTCGGAAACGTCCAAAACCTGGCCGCAATCGGAAACAACTTTCTCTACATTCGAGCCGTCGGGATTCATTTTCCAGAGCACCGGAGTGGATGCGCCGGGTTCGAAGCCGGTGAGGTACAGAGTGTTCCGGTCGCGACTGAGAAAAATAGTGAAGATCGTTCCAGAGGTCCAGGGAATCGAGCGCAGGCCGCTGCCATCGGCGTTAACCTCGTACATCTTGTCGGGTTTGCCGGTTTCGGAATCGACGAAGTAGAAACGCGAGCCGTCGGGAGCCCAGCTGGTCGTGGCCAGGCTTTCGCCGGTGGCAATTTTTACTTTGCCGCTGCCGTCGAGGTTCGCAACCCACAGTTCGCTGCGATCGCGCGCCGGATTGATGACATAAGCGACCTTCTTCACATCCGGCGAGATGGCAGGCTGGGTGGCATTTTCCGTGGCGATCTCGACGGACTGTTTGGTTTTGGCGTTGTAGGTAGACAAAATTCCGGCGGATTTGCCGTTGACGAAATAAATTCCTTTTCCATTGGGATCGAGCATCGGCCAATAATCCGGACCGATTCCGAAACTGACCTGGGTGTAGCTTTTGTCGTTCAGGTTGTAACGCCAGATGTTGGTGAGGCCGTTGACGGTGCGGCTAAATAGTACGGTCTTACCGTTTTCCTCCCACACGACTTCCTCAATGTGGGCGGCGATTTGGCCCAAATCCTCGGCGGTGCGGGTGGTGAGATCGACTCGGTAGGCCTGGGCTCTGGGAATTAAAGCCACCGGATCGGATGCGAGCGCCAACAAATGATTGCCGTCGGCGTAGGTCAGAATGGCGCGCAGGTGGAGCTTCGACGCGTCCAGGGAAAAGACCTGCTGCTCATTGAGCGAGGACTTATCTCCGCGAAAGATTCCGTTGCTGTATCCCTTGAGATAAAAAACCGAATTGCCATCGGTGGAGGGGATCATGCCGAACCCGGCGGCGATGCGGGTGGGCGTGCCGCCGAGCGTGGGAATGGCCCAGCCTTCATCGGTGCCGACGGTTCGGCTGTAATAAATCTGGGTGCCGTCGGCCGAAAAACTGCTGACCGACTTGTCGCCGGCGTCGGTGGTCAGTTGCAGCGGTTCGCCGCCGGAAGTGAGCATGACGAAAACCTGCGCGACGCCGGCGACTTGCGAGGCGAAGGCGATGGTGTGGCCGTCGGGCGAAAGGCGCGGGCGGCGGATGGGTTTGTCCCAGTGGCTGATCTGGGCGATTTTCGCGGGGCCAGCGGGCGTGCGCGAGGTGGACCAGAAATGATAGGCGGCGAAGGCGGCTCCCGCGAGCACGACGAACACGGCCGCGGCGGCGAACCAGGTTTTACTTTGCACGGGCGCGGACGTTGCTACGGCGCCGGAGCCGGACGCGGATGTGGAGGAAATTTGCGCGGCGTTGTTCGCGGCGGAGGAGCCGGCCGAATTCATGGCGCCGGTGGAAATGGACGCGCTGGAGCTGCCCGGGGCTGATCCGCCGGAGCCGGACGTGGTAAGCGGACCAGAATTTTGAAGCTGCTGCTGCGTCGAAGCGGAGATGCGGCTCGAATCGGTGTCGCGGCGGAGGCGTTTCAAATCCGCGCGCATTTCGGAGGCGGACTGGTAGCGCAGGTCGCGGTCTTTTTCGAGCGCCTTATTGATGATGTCTTCGAGTTTCGCGGGCAGGTCGGGATTCAGCCGCACCGGTGCGACCGGCGCGCGATTCAGAATCGCGTCGGTGATGACGCCGGAAGTTTCGCCACGAAAGGGAACCGCGCCGGTGGACATTTCGTACAGCACCACGCCGAAGGAAAACAAATCGGTGCGCGCGTCGAGTTCCTTGCCGCGGACTTGTTCGGGCGACATGTAGGCGACGGTGCCGACGGCGATTCCGGGGCTGGTGAGATCTTCAGGGCGGACGCCGGACGCGAATTGTCCCTGAGTGGCGTCGCCGGTCATGCTGTGGACCGAGGCCAGGCGAGTTTGCTTGGCCAGCCCGAAGTCCAGAATTTTGGCGTGCATGCGATCGGTGACAAAAATATTCGCCGGCTTGATGTCGCGATGCACGATGCCTTTGCCGTGCGCGGCGTCGAGCGCGTCGGCAATTTCGATGCTGAGGTCGAGCAGCGTTTCGAGTTCGAGCGGGCGTCCGCCGATGGAATGTTTCAGAGTTTTGCCGTAGAGGCATTCCATGGCCAGGTAGGTGTGCCCGGCGTCCTCGCCGATGTCGTAAATGGTGCAGATGTTGGGATGGTTCAGCGCGGAAGCAGCTTTCGCCTCGCGGCGGAAACGTTCGAGAGCCTGCGGGTCGCGCGCCAGATCTTCAGGGAGAAATTTCAGCGCGACGAAACGATCCAGGCGGGTGTCCTGCGCTTTGTACACGACGCCCATGCCACCGCCGCCAAGCTTTTCGATCACGCGGTAATGCGAAATCGTGCGGTCAATCAGGGGCTGGGAATCGTCCATGCGCAGGGCATGTTAGTCGCTAGGGTGCCGGGAAGTCAACGCGGGGGAACGTGCTGAGGTTTCTTTCGTTTATCGCCGGACATCCAACCTTTGTCCAGATCAGAGCTAGATCAGAGGTAGAGCTGCTTGGGCCACTGCGCGACGGGGAGTTTGCGGCGAATCGACATGCGCGTGGCTTCGGTCCAGATGGGAATCCAAAGGCACGACGCGATGAGCCAGAAATATTTCAGGCTGTCGGCGCCGAACGCCAGGACAAACACGGCGATCAGCGCGGCCCATTTCGCGGCGCGATAAACGCGGCCACGCCACGGCGTATACACCGGCAGAAACGGCGCGGCCAGAAACATAAAGAGGGCCAGGCTGGCCAGAAACGGCAATCGCGCAGCGGCGGCCTCGCCGCGGGAAAGCATCACGAAGGTAACTGCCAGCGGGATGGCCGGAACTGCCTGCATCAGCGTTTTCAGCCACGGGCGGGCGCAGACCGCGCGAGCTTCCCAATTTCCTTCGCGCAGCATTTTTGCTTCGGCAGAGGTGAGCAGCACTTTGCGGTACTGGCAGTTCGCGGCACGCGCATCGCCCAGCGCGGCCACGGCCGCGCGTTCGGCGTCAGCGGCGTTCGTGCCGGCGACGATCGCCGTCTCAAGCGCGGATTCGAAGTGTTCGACGATTTCGGCGCGCACCTGCGCCGCCGAATCCAGCGACAAATCGCACGTCGCCCGGCCGATCCAACTATCCAGCGGAGTTTCGAATCGTGCAGTCATGGCTTAGGCCTCCTCGAGAATCAGCGTTACCGCCCGCGAAAGTTCACGCCACTCGCTGCGATCTTTGGTCAGGACCGCTTTTCCGGATTTCGTAATCCGATAGTAGCGCCGCGTGCGCCCCTGTTCCACACCTTCATACGACGCTACCAGCCCTTCGTTTTCCAGCTTGTGCAGGGCCGGGTACAGCGTGCCTTCCTTAAAATCCAGCACGCCTTTGGAGCGCGCCTTGATGCGCTGCGCAATGCGGTAGCCGTGACTCGGCTCCTCCGCCAGCGCCTGCAGAATTAAAGTGGGAAGAGTGCCTTTGAAATTCATCTCATACCTCGTATTCCGATGCATAGGATAGACCGGACCCCGGCCGCTCGTCAAGCGAAAAATCTCGGAATCTACTGGCCCCGTCGTTCCCCGGCAGAGGCGCCTGCGGGCCTGCGCGAATTCACCAGTCTGGCGTTGCACTCGAGCTTGCTCGCCTTTGCTTGGATCGTTCACCACTCCAACGATGCAGCGAGAAGGTCATGTGATCGTCGCGCCCAAAGACCAAACCGATTTCAGCATCGTGCTGCAAAAGCCCGATTCAGGTTTGCACGGTCAGGCGCCGTAGGTGCGACACATCTTTCGAAGCGCCCAACATCGCGCCACGCGCGCGAATGATCCAGACTTCAGTGCGCGTGCGCCGCCGCCGCACCTGCTTTCGCGATCGCATTCAATTCGGCGACTACTTTTTTCGGAAGATGCAATTCAGCGGCTTTTAGGTTTTCGCGCAGATGTTCGGCCGACGACGTTCCCGGAATCAGCAAAATATTCGGCGACCGATGCAGTAGCCAAGCCAGCGCGACCTGCATCGGCGAGCTCTTCACCTCGGCCGCCGCAGCGTCCAGCTCCTTCGCTTGGAGCGGGGTGAAGCCGCCGAGAGGGAAGAAGGGGACATAGGCGACGCCTTTTTTCGCCAAGTCATCGATAAACGCGTCGTCGTGGCGGTGGGCGACGTTATATAAATTCTGCACGCAGACAATGTCCGTCAGCTTCCGCCCTTCGGTAAATTGCGTCGGCGTCACGTTGCTGAGCCCGATGTGGCGAATCAAGCCTTTGTTTTTCAATTCCGCCAGCGCCGACAAACGTTCAGCGATCGATCCCTCCGCGGGGCCCATCGGCGGGCCGACGCGCAGATTGACTAACGTCGATCACGTCCAGGCCGAGGTTGCGCAGATTATCGTGCACCGCGTCGATAATTTCCTGCTTCGAATGCGCCGGAATCCAGGACTTGTCGGGCCCGCGCCGCGCGCCGACTTTGGTCACAATCACCAAATCTTTCGGGTACGGATGCAGCGCCTGTTTGATCAGCCGGTTGCTGACGTGTGGCCCGTAAAAATCGGAAGTGTCGACGTGATTCACGCCAAAGGCGACCGCTTCGCGCAGCAGCGCGATAGCCGCGTTTTCATCTTTCGGCGGTCCCCACACTTCGGGGCCAGTTAGCTTCATCGCGCCGTAGCCCATGCGCCTCACGGTCAGCGCCGTGTTTGCCAATTTGAAATTTCCGCCTAGCGTCGTTGTTGTCGTCATGCAATTCTCCTTTGGCCGTTCCATGATTATTGGATAAGGTGCCGATGTATGATTAGATGAAGAAAGCTTCAGCTTAGGAGTTCGCATTTGCCAGCACATGCCCAACTGCTCTGGGAGCCTCGTAAATCGCCGGTACAAGCGCGTTCCGCGGCCAGTGTGGACGCGATTATTGAAGCTACTATTCAGGTTTTGCTGAAGGTCGGCAAGGAGCGCCTGACCACCACACGCGTCGCCGAGCGCGCCGGCGTTTCGGTGGGAACTTTGTATCAATATTTCCCTAACAAGAGCGCGCTGCTGCGCGCGGTGCTGCGACGCCATTTCGATCAGGTGCTCGCCGCCGTCGAACAAGCCTGCCGCGAGCAGCATGGCCATGCGGTCGAGCAAATGGCGACGGCGCTGATCAGCGCATTTCTCGAAGCGAAAATGCGCGAGCCCCAAACGAGTGTCGCGCTCTATTCCGTCAGCGCCGACGTCGACGGCGCGAAAATCGTAAAGCAAATGGTGGCGCGGTCGAACCAGGCGATCGTCGGCATGCTGGCGACAGCGCGCAAACCGCTGACCAAAGATCCGCAACTCGTAGCCAGCCTGTTGCAGAGCGCTATGTCTGGCACCAGCCGCCAGCTCCTCGAATCCGGCGACCCCGAAAAACATTTCGCCACGCTGCGCGATGAATTAATCTGCCTGGCCACGGCCTACCTGCAGGCGCGAGTCGCGCATGATTCCAGTCGGCGCAGCGAACGAAGAGAGATCCCTCGTCGGCGCGGCAAAACCCGTCGCGTCTCGCTCGGGATGACAAAGAAGAGCTAAAGGCCAAAACGACACCGGCAGCAGACCTTGCGACGTGCCAACGTACGCGCGGTGATGACAGCGAAATTATTTCTTGGGCGCCGGGGTCAGTGCAGTCCACGGCACGTTCGGGATCACGTGCCCGGTGCCGTCGATCAGCCGAATATTCGCGGTCTGCATCAGGGTATTGACGAAAACCACTTCGAACACGCCCGGCTGCTGCGAGCTCGTTACATGTTCATTTTGTTTCGGGGGTACAATTCTCGGTGCGGTGGACATGGCTTGCCTCCTTCATCGCTCACTTCGTTCTACGCGCGTGCGCGTTGCCACGAAATGCGAGGGCCGAAAAACGTCGCCGAAAGGACCAGCAGGCGCCGGGGTGGGGCCGGACCAGCTCACTGTATATGACCCGGCCCTGAATCTTCAAGCGAATCGAAATGAGCCGCCGGCAGTGGCCGCCAAACTCCAGAATGTGGTGCGGCCCAGTCGCTGATTTTCCGGGTGGCCCATCCCGGCTGTTTTTGCCAGGGTCGGGTCTGTTGACTTTGACTTTTGAGCCCCGCCAAAAAACCGCCGGCGACAAAATAGCGTCGCGTGATTAATATATGAGCTACGTCCCCCGGGCAGCAGGGACTTGATTCGCTTCGTCGCCAAATGTTACAGAAGGACCAACACTCCATCGGATTGTAGAACTTTAAATCCAGGAATCGCGGCCGAACTCCATCCCCGGCCGCGAATCATTTTCCCCAAAGGAGTTTCCAATGAGCACTGCACCCGTTCCTGCTTTGGATATGAATAAATTGAACGCCTTCATCGGCCAATTTGTCGGCGACCTGGGCGCCGCCGTGCACGCCGGCATGGTCGTGATCGGCGAAAAACTTGGTTTGTACAAAGCACTCGCCGCTGGTCCGATGACGCCCGGCGAACTCGCTGCGAAAACCCGCACCGACGAGCGTTATTTGCGCGAATGGCTATCTTCGCAAGCCGCCGGCGGCTACGTGACCTACGATGAGAAATCTAAAAAATTCAGCCTTAGCACCGAACAAGCTTTCGCGCTGGCAAATGAAGACAGTCCCGCCTATATTCCTGGCGCGTTCGAACTCGCGCTGGGATCCCTGGCCGCCGTGCCGCGCATCACCGAATCGTTTCGCAGCGGCGCCGGTATGGGCTGGCACGAACACCACGAAGGCGTATTTCACGGCTGCGAAAAATTCTTCCGCCCGGGCTACGCCGCGAATCTAGTGAGTTCGTGGATTCCTTCATTGGATGGCGTGCAGGCCAAACTCGAAGCGGGCGCAAAGGTGGCCGATGTGGGCTGCGGCAAAGGCGCGTCCACTTTGCTGATGGCCAAGGCGTACCCCAAATCAAAATTCATTGGTTTTGATTACCACGACAAATCGATCGAAGGCGCGCGCGAATCCGCCAAACGCCAGGGCCTGGCCGATCGCGTGCAGTTCGAAGTCGCCGCAGCCGCGGCGTATCCCGGCAAGGATTACGATTTCGTCGCGGTCTTCGATTGCCTGCACGACATGGGCGATCCGGTCGGCGCCGCGAAACACGTCCGCCAATCTCTGAGCAAAGACGGAACCTGGATGATCGTCGAGCCGTTTGCCCACGACGAAATGAAGGACAATCTGAATCCGGTAGGCCGCGTGTATTACTCGTTTTCCACGCTGCTGTGCACGCCGTGCTCGCGCTCGCAGGAAGTCGCGCTGTGCCTGGGCGCGCAAGCGGGCGAAGCGCGGATTCGCGAGGTGGTCACCAAGGCCGGATTCACTCGTTTCCGCCGCGCCAGCGAAACGCCATTCAACATCGTCTACGAAGCGCGGCCCTGAAGCTGCGTCGCCTCGGGTCACATTGTCATTTCCCAGAGCGGCGCGGCAAATCTTGCCGCGCCGTCATCCTGAGCGCAGCGAAGGATCTCACCCAGTACACTGCCAGACAAATCATCGCGTCGCACGAAAGCGTTAGCGTGCCGCGGCCGATTTCGCCTCGGCAACCTTTGAAGTCGCCGCTGGCCCAACTCACCCGCGACGTTTCTTTCTCCGCGACTGTCCGGCCGTGCGCTTTTTGCGGCGTTTCTTGCGCACGTCACCCTCGATGCCCAATCGCGGGTCGCGCTTCCGCGCCGCCGCGACCAATTCCACGGCCGCCGCCTCAAATTCCGGATGCAATTGCGAAACGTACAGCCATTTGCCTAGCACCGGATGCGGCTCCAGCGCACGGAATTCCGCCCTCAACGACGCGTGATGCTCCCGCGAAGTGCACGCCATCATCCCATTCCACGGCTCGCCGCGATCCACCACCGCCAGACACAACCGCCCATCCAGATACGCCGCCTCGAACGAAAAAAAACGCTTACACAAATATCGCGTGTCGTCTTCCAAAGGCTCAAACAGCCACAACAGGGAATTGGGCTTTTTCTTTTTCCGTATCATTTCCATGTCCCATCACCCGCCCCTCGCCAACCGCTTGATTTTAGACTGTCCAGCGGGCGCCTGGGTAATAGTCCCTCTTGAATTTGCCGCGCAGTCCTGCAGACTCGATGTGAGGTCCATCATGAATTCCATCCGCACCGCCAATCTCGAAATTTGCTACGAAGAATTCGGCCGCAAAGAAGATCCTCCGATCCTGATCCTGCACGGCTGGCCCGACGCGCCGCGTGGATGGGTCAAGGTCGCCAACGCCTTGCAGTCCGGAGGCTGGCGGATCGTCGTGCCGTATTTGCGCGGAACGTGGCCGACGCGTTTTCTCACTGCGGATACGCCGCGGGTCGGTTCCGGCGTGGCGCTCGCGCAGGACGCGATCGATCTCGCCGACCACCTGCGTCTCGAGCGCTTTGCCGTCGTGGGCCACGATTGGGGCGCGCGTGTCGGATACACCCTCGGCGCATTATTTCCAGAAAGATTGACCGCACTCACCGCGTTGTCTCTTGCCTATCAGCCGCACGGAGTTTTCTCCATCCCCGATTTTCAGCAATCCCGGCGTTTCTGGTATCAGTGGTTTCAGTGCGTCGAAGGCGGCGCGACCGCCGTCCGCAAAGATCCCGCCGGTTTCGCGCGCATTCAGTGGGACACCTGGAGTCCGCCGGGCTGGTTCGATGAAGCCGAATTTGCCGCCACTTCCCAGGCCTTTCTCGACCCCGACTGGGCCGCCATTACCCTCAACGCCTATCGCGCACGCTGGATGCCCGGCGAAGTCACCGACCCTCGCTACGATTCTTTGCAACAAAAGCTCTTCATTGTCGAACGCCTCGCCACGCCCACGCTTATGATTCAGGGCGCCTCAGATTCTTGCGATCCGCCCAAAGAATCCGAAGGGCAGGAGAGGTTCTTCACCGGCCGCTATCGCCGTGTTCTGCTGGAAGGGGTTGGCCACTTTCCCCATCGTGAAGCCCCCGATAATGTTTCGGCCGCAATTCTAGAATCGCTGGCAGCAAAATAGTCGGACCAGCTGAACAAGTTCCCGCACCAGCGTCGCACTTTTCTGGACCACACCGGCCCGAATCAACTAAACTTTGGTGCGTAAATTTGACGTGCGTAACTTTGGCACGTAACTTTGACGCGCAGATCAGATTCGAGAGGAGTTCACCGTGGAATACGTCGTCGTCGGCATTCTTACAGGGTATCGCGAAGGCGAAGAAGCGATTCAGGACCTGGAGCTCGCGGGCATCACCGGTGGGCAGGTGCAGCTGATCACCGACACCGACGACGACGCGCGCACCATCGACACTCCCGGCGAAAAATCCACCGACCCGCCAAAAAAGAATCCCAGTTGGCTCGCTCGTCTGTTCGGCCAGGGGGGCGCGCTCGAGGCCGTTCGCGCCGATTCCGGCGACCAGCCGAATTACATCGGCGACCAGGAATTTTACGCCACGCACGTCAAGCAAGGCGGAGCGATCATCGTCGTGCGCACTCCCGCCGAAGCGCCCGCAAACCGCGCCGCCGAAATTCTCCGCGACCATGGTGCCCGAACCCCAGGGCAAAAAGACGGCCCCGTCGTCCGTCGCATCAGCGCGGATTTCAAAAAAACAGAGTTCGACTCCGAATTGTGACTTTGACTTTGCAGGTGGCCCATCCTTTGCGTTTCGCAGCAAAGGGTGGGAGTTTAGCGCAGTGAAATGTCAGCGACTTAGTTTTAGATCCGCGAACGAAGCCCACTTCCCGTTCTTGTCTCTCTGCTCCATCAACCATTCCCAAGTGCTTTTTTCTGGGTCCCATCGGTAGGTGGTGTGAAATGGCCCATCGGGATACTCAAACACAAACCGAATCGTGTTGCCCTCGCGCACTCCGTAACCCAACGTCTCTGAAAAGCGCCCGCCAAACTGATCCATCAGGTGCAGCACATACCGTTCGCTGACCGGATCGTAGCCCAAAAACCAAATCGCATCGTAAGGCCGCTCGGTGCTCGGTGCTCGGCGCGCCGCTCGATGTTTTCTCCTCGATGCGCAGGAACTGATAGTTCGGCACCCACTCGGCACGCACGTCATGATGCGCCGCGCGGCCCATCACATTGCCTTCCATTTTTCACGTGCCCGCCAGGTGGTCGACCAAATCATCGTGCCAGGGATCCGGCGCCTGCGCCACGGCGACGGCAGGAAACGACGGCGCGGCAGTCAGCGCGATTAGAAATGCAATCCTCATCATGCCCCCCGCAAATTTCTCGGCACTGGCCGGTTCAACTGGCGCGGACCCAGCCCCGGAGGGCCGGCACGGGTTACCCCGGTCCGTAAGGGCCGCGAAAACAATGCAGTCGTCCAGTTTCCTTTCGCGCGGCCTTTTCGCGCGAGCCTTCTGCAGCGGCCATCGACACGTCACCGCTTGAGCTGCGCCTAACGATTCGCCCGGACTCGACCGACACCGAGCCTATTTCGGGTCCGGCACGATGTTTGTCGCCGGCCAATGCATCGGCTGCGCATTCACATTCGGCGCGATGGAAACGGCGCCATCCACCGGCGCTACATCCACATTGAATCCGTCGATCTCGACCAGAGGGGCGTCGCCCTGCAGATCCTTCGTGGCGGCTTCGATCGTTGCCGTCGCGGATTCTCCGCCGACCAGCGAAATATAATTGTCCGAATAGAAAACCGGCAGGACGCGCTTGCCGGATTTTTTCTGATGCAACTGCAAATGCGTCATCAGCGCGACGTTCTTGGTGTTGTCATGCAGCGTCATGGTGATGACGGTATTTTCGCCGACGACTTGCGCGCTGGCTTCGGCGTCGAGCTTCACCGGCGGCATATCCATCAGGCCTTCAAACTGGTCCTGCGCCACGTGCTGCCAGTAAAAATTCTGCGAGAGTAATTTGCCGGCGGCGTCGGTCAACTCCAGCTTCACGAAATAAACCGGCGACACACGCGTGCTCGTCGTTATTTGCCCGGCCTTTACCGTGCTGCTGGCCGGCACGCTGGCCACCGCAAACGTCTCGTGGGTCGCGTGCTCCTCGCCTTCGCTGATCGTGCCGTCAAGATTGTAAACCACGACTTTCACCGACAATCCGCTCAGCGGCTCAGGTTTGTTGTTCACCACTTCGATGCCGAAATTCGCTTCGTTCAGCTGCACGTGCACGGGTTCCGAAGCTTTTTTCGCGCCGTAGAGCGCCGCGTTGGGCTCCAGATCGTAATGATAGAGCTGCCAGACGAAACTGGGCTGGGCCGGATGGCTCATCCAGGTGATCACGCCTGTAGTGTTTTGAAACATTCCGGGATTGCGCCCTTCGTACATCGCGCGAAACGCTTCGTAGGTGGCGAGCTGGCCTTTGCGCGCAAAATCGGCGAGGTTGCGAATGTGCCCGTAACGCACCGCGAGCGAAGTAGGGAACTCGTCGCCGCGCTGCGCGCCCGCGGCCATATCGTGCTGGGCCCAGTCGTCGTTGATCGTCTCCCAATCTTTTTGCGGCATCATGCCTTGAATCGATTCGAGGGTTGGCACCGACACTGAGCCGGTTTCGGTCTTGAACGCTTCGTGCACCGGATAGAAAAATCGCGGCGAGCGCCAATAATAAGGTCCGTGCGACGCAACGCCGCGTCCGGCTGATGAATTCGACTGATACAGCCGCGTGGGATCGAGCTTGTCCATCAGCGCGTGCAGCGTGTCGTCGAGTTGCTTCGGCGGATAGCCTTCGTTGCGCGCGCACCAGATCGCGATCGACGGATGATTGCGGAACCGCACCACCTTGTCGGTGACGTTCGCGAGGTAGGTGGCGGTGTCGGTCACGTCCGGGCCGTCATTCGGATTCGGCTGGAAAAATTCGTCCCACAACAAAATTCCGTACTTGTCCGCCATGTCGTAAAAATCTGGATTGGTGCTTTGGCCCACCCAGTTGCGGATGATGTTCAGGTTGGCGAGAGCGTGCATGTGAAATTGCGCGTCGAGCCGCTCGCGCGTGACGCGCTTCATGGCTTCGTCGAGCCCCCAATTGCCGCCGCGGGCCATAACTTTCACGCCGTTTACCGAAAGCGTCAGATTGTCGGAGCCGGGAACTTCGTATTCGATTTTGCGGATGCCGAATTGCTGCATGGTGGTGTCGGATGATTTCTTGCCGGAGTCGAAGCTTAGAGTCAGCGTGTAGAGATTCTGCGGGCCATAGCCGTTGGGCCACCACAGCTGCGGGTTCGTCAGGTGCAGTTCCGGCGTGGATTTGCTGTCGAGCGCCATCGGTTGCGCGCCATTCGCCGCGATCGTGAAGTCTTTGTGAAAAGCAATGTCCGGCACAGCCGCGGACGCGCCGCCCTCAGCCGGCGCATTCTGGAAATGTATAACGCCAGTCAGCGTGCCGCTCACGGGCTTCGCTGAAATATTTTTCAGCGAAGCGGTAATCGCCAAGTCTGCGCTCGCGTGCGACGCGGCCAGATCCGTGGTGATGAACGGATCCTTTACCAGTACGTCGCCGGTCGCTTCCAGTGTCACCGGCAACCAGATTCCGGTGTCGCGATCGCGCACCGCCGGCAGCCAGTCCCAGCCAATCGTTGAAAGAAACGTGGGCCCGTCGATCGCCGTGTCACCGCCATTCTGCCCCACGCCCAGCGCCACGGTATGTTCGTGCGGAATGCCGGGATGCGGCTGCGGCGCCACCAACACCGCGACCGTCGCGCGCGCGCCCGGCTTCACCATTTCCGAAATATCAAAATCGCCGCGGATAAACGCGCCGCGCATTTCGCCGGCCTGCCGCCCGTTGACCCAAATCTGCGCGGAATAATTTACGCCGGCAAAACGCAGCCAGATGTGCCGCCCTTTGTACGCCGCCGGCACCGCAAACGTGGTCCGATACCAGTAGCTGGTTTTATTCAGGCTCTCCGGGATCGCCCGCATATTCTCGCCATATAAAGGATCAGGATAAACGCCGTTGTTCACCAGCGTAGTCAGCACCGTGCCCGGCACGGTCGCGGCGTACCAATTCTGCGGATGAAACGCGGCGGTGGAAACGACGGCGCCGCCGTCCGGCACCTTGGCGACATCCTGCATCGACCAGCCATCGATGGTCTGCGAAGCATTTTGCGCGAACGAAGGTGCGGAGCTTCGCGCCGCAGCCTTCTTCGTCGTCTGCGCCACCACCGTGATCGGCGCGAGAATCACAAACAAAACCAAAACCCGAAAAATCAATGTGGTCATCATTCCTCTCGAGTACAGATATCCCCTACGTCATGTAGCTTTCGACGCCGCCCCGTCAACAACCGTTTCCGGCAAGAACTTTTGGAGTGCGGTGGCTTGCCACCGCTTTGCCACCATGGAGCAAATCCGGCAAGGTGCTGGCTCGGACGCCGGAAAATATTCACGCCGATGGCGGCCGCTTGTGGTGCTGACGCAGCAATCTCAAAAGCGGTGGGAAGCCGCCGTGCTCCAAAAGTTCTCGTCGCAGTGCACCGTGCATTTTCTCGCTTTTAGAACGCCTTCACAAAAGTCGCCAAGCCCCGCGGCCACGGCGCGTGCTCCTAATCAAACAGCGTCGGTTCTTTCGAAGTGTCGGGCGCGCGCACAGCGCGCGCCGCTTTGGCACGCGAGGGCTTCGCTGGCGCGTCCGTGCCAGCGCCTGCGTCGGCCAGCGGCGGCAGCGGGCGCGGCCTCCCCAACTCCGGCATGCCTTTTGCGTTCCACAACCGCTGAAATTCGCGCACCGTAGTCGGTGCGTGGCCCGCGAAATGATTATTCACATACACGTACGTGGCGGCGCCGCGGCGCACCGTGGTCGCGCACACATCCACCCAGTGCCAAATTTCCTTGGCGCGTTCCACGATCACCTTGTCCCACACTTTGGTCTGCTGCTCGATACCTTTGCGGTCACCGAGCAGCCGCACATAAGTGAAATCCGCCGTGACGTAATCGAATTTCATTTGCGTAGGCGTCGGCATCCACGATTGATCCTGCAGCGCCAACGCGACGTTATATTCGCGCAGCGTCTCCGCGAACCGCGCATCCAGCCATTGTTTATTGCGAATTTCCAGCGCGAAATTATGTTCCCGCGGCAGTTTCTTCAGGAAGGGAATCAGCACCAGGTAAAAATCGTCGCAGCTTTCGAAATCGCTTTGGTTGAAGTAGGGGAACTGCAGCACCATCGGCCCCAGCTTGGGTCCGAGTATCTCCATCACCGACACGAACTCGCGAAATTCCGCGTCGCAATCCCGCAGGCATTTTTCGTGGGTGACGATTTGCGGCACTTTGGCCGCAAAAACAAAATCGTCCGGCGTCTTCAGCCGCCAGCCTTCCACGGTGCGGGCCGGCGGCGAGTGGTAAAACGTCGAATCCACTTCCACCGAATCGAACTGCGTCGCGTAGTACGCCAGAAAATCCCGCGGCTGCATCCCTGCGGGGTAGAACGCGCCCGGCCAGCCCGCCGCCGTAAAGGCGCAAGTCCCGATGCGCACGGCGCCCAGCTTTTCCGCCGGCTCGGACTCCGGCATCCCGCCACTTCTTGAGCTGGTCTTCGAGCCGCTTCCGTCGTCCCTCAGCATCGCGCGATTCTATCGCACCGCTTCATACCGCGGGACAAACTTTCCAGGCTACCCGCTCCTACTGGCTATATTTCCACTCTACTTTGTTAAAGTTCAAACTCACGCTTTCGGTCGGCGTACTGCTGGCCGGGCCGGCCGCGATCTTGGTCAGCGGCTTTACCGATTCCAGCGATTTTCCTTTTTTCATGCTCTTGGCTTTCTTCGTCGCCGTCTTGGTGCGCTTGGTCGCTTTCATGGTGTCCTCCGTCGGTCGTTTTCCGCCAATGTTCGCCGCTAACTTCGTTGCCGGCCTTCGAACTTACAATTGCACGTCACCAACCACTGCCGGGATCAATGCCCGGAATTCTACACCACGCTGCATTCACGCGACTTAGCCGATACAAAATAGATCGCGCCGCCTGCCTGGCGTCGCTCGCCAGCGTTGAATTTTTCAACCCGGAGTTGAATTCCTCAGGCCCCGAACCACCGCGCCGGCGTGACAGTCGCCGACCCGTCATTCTGAGCCCAGATCGCTCCGCCAAGAACCTTTGGAGTGCGGTGGCTCTCCACCGCCTCGCCTCCACGTCAAAATCTTCCACGTGAAGAATCGTCCGCCAAAAAGTATTTGCGTCTGTAGCGGCCAGCTTCAGCTGGGCCACTTGCCGTTGCCTTTTGACCTTGCCTCTGTCGTCGCAGTTTGCCGTCATTCTGAGCGCAACGAAGAATCTCACCCAGTCAACACGCCGCACCGCGATCCCACTCGCGGGGTTCTGTCTCGCTCGGTTTCTCCCAACTGCACACAAAAAAATATCCGCCCGACCACCTTTCAAACGTCTACACTTTGAACGGCAGCAACAAAATATTTCCGCAGCACTTCAACAAGGGAGCCCGAACCATGACGCCCGCCGAACGTGGATTTCTCCTGCAGGATTTGGATCAATCGCGCGAAGCGTTGCTCCGCACCGTGGACGGCCTCACGCCGCAACAATTCGAATACCGCGAAGCCGCTGGCCGCTGGACCGCCGCCGAATGCCTCGAGCACATCGACGTAGCCGAATTCGGCATGATGCGCTGGCTGGAAAACGCGCTGGCCGACGCCAGCAAGCCGCCGCACGCCGGAGACTGGGCCGGCAAGGACGACGCGCTGCGCCAGACCATGCTCGAATCGCGCCAGCTGCGCTTCGAGGCCCCAGAAACCATCCTGCCCACCGGCCGTTGGCCGCTTGCCGAGCTGGTCCCCAAATTCGAATCCGCCCGCCAGCGCACCCGCGCCTTCGTCGTCGCCAGCAACGACGATCTGCGTTGCCGCTCGCTCCCGCATCCCAAATTTGGCCTGCTCGATTGCTACCAGTGGCTGCTGCTGATCTCGCACCACTGCGACCGCCACCGCACCCAAATCGAAAAACTAAAATCCTCGCCCACGTTTCCTCGGTAAGCCTCGGCGCAAAAAAGCCGCGCAGACCCGAATTTCCGGGTGCCCATCCTTCCCGCTTCTGGAAGGGTAGGGAGGTCGCGGCGCAGACAATCCGGAAAGCGGCGGCAAGCCATCGCACTCCAAAAATTCTCGTCGCAACCGCCTCGGCAGGCCCGGACTTCTGCCTTCAGGGCGGCCGTCTCCAACTCCCGGAGGATCAGGCAAGCACTTCAGCGAATCAGGCAAGCGCGCGGGCGCCCCACGGATTACACTCTTGGTGTTGAGCATAGCATTCGTAACGCCATGATCGCTGCCGTGGTAACCAATACGCGCCACCAATTTTCGAAGGAGAAACAATGCAGAAACGCAAACTGGGTAAAAGCAATTTGGAAGTTTCGGCCATCGGCCTCGGCTGCATGGGCATGAGTTTTTCTTACGGGCCGCCCAAAGACAAAAAAGAAATGACCGCGTTGCTGCACACCGCGGTCGAACGCGGCGTCACTTTCTTCGATACTGCCGAAGTCTACGGCCCCTACCTAAATGAAGAATTGGTCGGCGAAGCGCTGGAGCCTTACAAAGGAAAAGTGGTGATCGCCACCAAATTTGGTTTCCATATCGTTCCGGGCGCCAAGGCTGGCGCGTTTCCCACCAACAGCAAGCCGGAAAATATCAAGAAAGTAGCCGAGGAATCGCTGAAGCGCCTGCGCGTCGAGGCCATCGATTTGTTTTACCAGCATCGCGTGGACCCGGAAGTGCCCATCGAAGAAACCGCCGGCGCGGTGAAAGACTTGATCAAAGCCGGCAAAGTAAAACACTTCGGCATGTCCGAAGCGGGCGCGCAAACCATTCGCCGCGCGCACGCGGTGCAGCCGGTCACCGCGGTGCAGAGCGAGTACTCGCTGTGGTTCCGGCGGCCCGAACACAATGGAGTGCTGGCGGCGCTCGAAGAACTCGGTATAGGCTTCGTGCCCTACAGCCCGCTGGGCAAAGGTTTTCTCACCGGAAAAATGGACCACACCACCACGTTTGAGAGTACGGATTTCCGCAGCAGGCTGCCGCGGTTCGCGGCCGACGCGATGAAGGCCAATCAAGCGATGGTCGATTTGCTGAACCAGATCGCCGCGCGCAAGAAAGCCACGCCGGCGCAGATTGCCCTCGCCTGGATTCTGGCGCAGAAGCCGTGGATGGTGCCGATCCCGGGCACGACGAAACTCTCGCGCCTGGATGAAAACGACGGCGCCGCGGAAATCCAGCTGACCGCCGAAGATCTGCGCGAGATCGAAACCGCGTCGGCAAAAATTAAAGTGGAAGGCGAACGCTACCCGGAAGCTCTGGAGAAAATGACCGGGCTGTAAACGGCGGCGCGCAAGGCCAGGCCAACACCCGTTCGTCATCCTGAGCGGAGCGAAGGATCTCATCACCGATCGAGAGGCGCGGAACATTACAAGTTGAGATCCTTCGTGGCTGCGCTCCTCAGGATGACGGCCAAGAGTCAAGTGCGGACTACTGAACGCGCATTTTCAACGTGCCTCCAAAGGAACAAACATGAGCCGAGATCCTGACGCAGCCCAAAAATCGATCGGTGACATCGCGCCCAAGCTGGCCGAACTGAGTGACGGCGTTCTCTTCGGCGACATCTGGGAACGCCCACAGCTTTCCAAACGCGACCGCAGTCTGGCCACCGTCGCGGCGCTGGTCGCGTTGTATCGTCCGGAGCAATTGCGCTTTCATTTGCAGAACGCGCTGAACAACGGAGTGACCAAGGATGAATTGATCGAAGTCATCACCCATCTCGCGTTCTACGCGGGTTGGCCCAACGCGATGACCGCCGTGACCGTCGCCAAAGAGGCATTCTCTAAATCGTGAGAAGCAAGGCTAAACCCGTTTCGATCTCGCGCCCGCGCTCCAGCGTGACGACCAGCGCCAGGACCGCTGCCAGCAATGGCGCGCGCGAAGCCGGTCTCGCAAAACTTGCCGGCCTGATCCGCGCCTACGCCCGATTTGGCGGATTGGATGTTACAGCGCGAAGAAATTCTAATTTCCACTGCCCGGGCTGGCCGGCGCTTTCGCCGGTGTTTGCTGCAGGGGCAGAATGCGGCCGGCGGCGCGCAGATAGCGGAAGAGATGTTCGGTAGGCGGCTGAGGAAAAAAATCGTCGATGGTGATGAAGTCGCTGCCGGAGGCCGGCCGCAGAATACCTTCGGGCAGGCCGCCTTCCAGCATCCCGCCGAGTGCGGCGGCGAACGCGGCCCTGCTCATCGGCGCCACATAAATGGTCACATCGGTGAAAAGCAAACGCCCGAGACCCTCCAGCGTGACGCCCGGCTGAGACTTGTACACTCGTTCGCGCATGATGTGCACCAGATCGGAAATCCAAAAAATCAGCCGAATGGGTTCCGCGGTATAGCGGCGAAAATAATCGATGGCTTGATAGCCCTCGGTGTAATCGGTGACGACCACCGTGGCAATCGGAGTCAGTTGTTCGATGCGGGCTAACAGCGCCGCATTGTCGAAATTCGGATCTTCGAGATTGCGTTTGGAGAGCGCGAGGACGGTCACCGGCTGGTGATCGCAAAGTTTTCCCTCCGCCAAAAATTGCCGGCGGGCGGTGTCGAACGGCACGGCCGCGGACACCTGAGCGTCGCCATGCAGCGTCGAATGCACCAGCACCGGACGCTTGTGCAGCGGAGTCGCCGGCTCGACCACTTGCGCCGCCGAATCGAAGACCAGGCCATGCGATTGCCCGCTGCGCAGCAGATGCAGGCACCACAAACGCGAATCGACGCCCGCAAAAGCCGGACCGGTGAGTTCGATGACGTCGATTTCCAAGCGCTCCAGCGATAATTCCTCGAGCACGCTGGCCAGAAATTCATCCGCCGACGAGCGCTGGTGATACGCGGCATAAATCAGGTTCACTCCTAGAATCCCGATGGCGCTTTGCTGCAACACCGCCGTGGAATCCTTCAGATGGATGTGCAGCAGAATCTGGCTGGGCTGGCTTTTCGGCTCGGCCTGGAAGCGCAAGCCCAGCCAGCCGTGCTGCTCGTTGGTCCCCTGATAATTTCGGGTGGCGACGGTATCGGCGAAAACAAAAAAACGCGTCGTCGCGCCGCGCTCCTGGTCCAGGCGTTCGGAGAGCACTTTGTATTCGCAATTGAGCATGGCCACCAGGCGGTCTTTGGAAACGTAGCGCGTGCCCGCGCCATAAATATCGTCGCTGATGGTTTTGTCGTAGGCCGAAGTCGCTTCCGCCACCGTCCCGGAAGCCGCGCCCACGCTGAGAAACCAGCGCGCGACTTCTTGCCCGGCTCCAATCTCCGCAAACGTGCCGTAGATCGAAGATTCCAGATTGATGGCCAGCGCCTTGGCGTGAGCGTCGTTGGGTTGCGCGAGTGCAGGGGAGGACATGCGCGGCTCCGTTCAAGAATTTCGGTGACGGCGGGAAGTATATCGCAAAACTTCAGCGGCGTTGGGGTCACGGGGAGCGGGCCGCAACACGAAGGAATAAATCTACCAAACGATGCCGAACATCCAATCCCTTGAAGTATTCGAAAGCAGCGGGCGCTGAAATCCTCAAATTTCCAGAGGCGGAATTGCGCACAATCCGAATCGAGGCTTCAGCCTCCGTGCTAAGGCTTAAAGTTCATTGCCGCGAATGTGCTCGTTTTTTTACCACGGATGAAAATGGATTGGGCCGCCCTTGATTTTTATTCGGCTGACGGCGATAGAGATCAGCGCGACCACGCCGATCACGGCCAGGCCAAAAGAGACGTCGATGTAGGAGAACAACCTGGCCTGGGTAATGACATTGCCTTGGAAAAGCTGCAAGGCACCCGCCCCCGGAACGCTGTTCGGGCGACCATGGCGGTGAATCAGATTCGCGTATTGCGCCAAAGTGGTGGTAGTGGTGGGGTCCAAACGATTGGACACGTCCAGCAGCCGCGAGGAATGCAGCGTCATCCGGCGATCGAACAAGACCGTCGCCGCGGTGACCCCAAAGGTATTTCCCAATTGGCGTACGAAGAAGTAGGTGGTGGAAATGTCATTGACCTCGGCGATCGGCGCATTGGCGGAGACCACGTTTCCGGCCGCGAGTATGACCGGCCCGATGCAAAAGCCCTGCAGGAAAAGCATGGGAGCCAGGATTGTGGTGGGCGTGGTCGGCGTCCAGAGATAGCAAATGACGCCATAGGCCGCGACCAGGATGAGTAATCCGCCGAACAGCGTGCGTATGGCGCCCAAGCGGGGCAGCAGCAGGTGCAAAGCGTACTGCAACCCCATCCCCAGGCCGAGCGTGTACATCGAAATAAAACCGCCTGCCTGCAAGGCGCTGTAATCCTGCACGGAGCGCAGGTATTGCGGCACGACGTAAAGACCGGCGCCAAAAAACGCGCCCACAATCAAAATCACCAGGAAGAAGGCGCGCAGATTGGCGTTCCGCACGACCATGCGCAAGTGCAGGACCGGCGAGCGGTTCGCTGGCCGGTAATCCCACCAGAGAAAGGCGATAAAGAAAATCACCGCCGCAATCAGTGCCGTAGCAATCCAGGCGGACTGCAGCCACAGATCCTGCTCTCCGCGGCTGAGCGCAGTTTCCAGGCAGGCCAGCGACGCAATCAGTAGCAACGCGCCCCACAGGTCAACGCGGCCGCCTTCCTCGCGCCGGAACAAGAAACCCGGCGGGACCAGCTTCCAAACCAGGAAAGCTCCGATGGCCAGAAAAGGAAAATCAACCAGGAAGGCATAATTCCAGTGAAACGTATCGGTAATCCAGCCCATCACGACCGGATACGGAACTTCAAACACCGCCAGCACCAGATAAAGGCGGGTGACCGCCGCCATCTTCGTTTTCCCGGGAAAGAGCAGTCCGGCGAGAATCACGACACGCACCAGAAACGCACCGCCGCCGAATCCCATAATCAAGCGCGAGGTCAGCAGTCGCGCCAGGCTGCCGGTGCTGAGCACGCAGCCCATCGCGCCGGTCGCATAGATTGCCATGCTCAGCAGCAGGTGCCGCCGCGTGCCGATCACGCGCGTCATCCAGGACGCCATCGCAATCGAGCAGAGGTAGCCCACGTTGTAAAGAATGATGACCCAGCTGATTTCATCGGAGCTGGCACCCACGTTGCCCTGCATGTCCGGGAGGAACACATTGATGGAGAGGCGGTTGGAGATTTCGATGGCCGCAATCATGCCCACGGTCAGCAGCACGGCCAACCGCCGCCGCTGCGACAGATTCGCGATGCGGCTGGTGAAGAACTGCTCCTCTTCCTGCTCCCAGGATGCCGGGGAACCTCCAGCTAAATAACTCATTCCCTTTTTTTCCAGTCAACGAGTTTAAATGATGGCTTCGACTTGAATTCCGGCCGCAACACGCGCTTCGAGTTCTCGTTTGGCTGGACCAGGATTTTCACGGAAATGCGCCGCACGACTTTCCGTCATGAATTTGTGGCACCTGCAGGCGGCAAGCTTTGCCGGGAACCGGCGCTCCGGCGATGAAATTTACCACGCCTGCAAACTCGTGGCTAGGATTGCCCGCGCAGCGACTCGACCATACCGGAGTAAAGGTTAGCCGACGAATTGCCGACGGTTAGGCTGCGAAGTGCGGGTCAAACGCTCTCGACGACCGCTATATAAATCTCGTTGGCCTGTTTAACTGCGCCTTCCACCGTATCTGCTCCGCCCGAGCCCGCAAGAATGATTGCAGCGGCGTGGATGATGGCGAGAATCCTTTGGTCGTTCGTGATTGCGTCCGGCATGTTTCCTCCCGTGGAGCATCTCTTGCCCGCGGACCCTTTCGTGGGCCCTTGGAGAATAGTAATTCAAATATAAGCGCTGAGCATCATCGCACTACGCCGGCCACGTTATCAGGGTTGTGTTGCCAATTTCCTTCAACATGAAAGCCTGGCGAAGAAACAGAAGTTGTCAGCAGAAAGCGACTCGGCGGTATGGCCGATTAGGTGCCCATCTGCTGGGCCAAATCGATCATGCTTACCGCGACCACGTCAAAATCGCCGGGTTTAGCCGCGAGTCGCCCGGAGGCGCGACGCTACAGCTCGTCATCGCGGTACCTGAGCCGAATCAAACACACCGCGATGCCCAGGGCCGGGATGCCCAGGATGATCGAGAGCTTCGTGCCGAATGTTTTCACCATCCAGTAAATCCCCCAGCAAGCGGCGCCGAAAACGAAGAGTCGAAAATCCCAGCCCGCCATATTGGTCGGTCGAGACCACCACGGACCCGTGTCCGGAACTGGAGAATCATGGATGATGAGCTCCGGCGCGGCACCGCAGTACGGGCACTTGTCGTCATCGAATGAGCGCGAGCAGTTGGCGCAAGTGGTCATCGATGGATTTCATTCCTCATGGTCTTACTGGAGTGGGGGAGCGAGGTAACCCATCTTGGACGCGGCGGCCACTAGCGGCAGCGCCTTGGGGTCGGGGCCGAAGCTGTTGTCGCCGCGATCGCCATCCTTGACGGTAAAAGAAAATAGGATGAGCGGGCCGATTAACGGCACCATGCTGATGAAGATCCACCAGCCGCTGTGGTTGGTATCGTGAAGTCTGCGGACGAGTTTGGCCAAACTGGGGATCGTGGTGGCCAGGATATAGACAAGCGGCAGGCTGATAAAATATTCGAAGCCGGCCTTGCCCAGGAAGACGGCGAGCACAAAGAGCGCCAACACAACCAGCGTGTTGATCAACTCGAACATCCAGTATTCCTGGCGCCGAGCGCGGCCACTGAACACCGCGTATTTTCGCAATCCCTGGAGATACCAGTTCATAATTATGTGAATCTATATCATCCGCCGCGAAAAGTCGGCAGACAATTCTGAAGAGGTGTCGCTTTCTGTTTACTTAGCGCGGCTGGGCGCGTTGGACGAAGAGGGAGGAGAAATATTCGCGGTACGCGTAGAACAGGAAGAGCCAGAGGGCGGCGGCGATGAACGCTCCCGATATTCCTTCGTGGTGCATGAGCAGGTGGTAGCAAAGAATGTTGACGATGACCGGGCCTAAAATGGCGAGGCCCAGCGGCACGTAACGATTGATGAGTAGCGGCAGGCCGCCGAGCACTTGCGCGGCACCCACTACCCAGAAGTAGCGCGTCTCGACCATGGCGGTGACCCAGCGGGTCCCGGCAGAGGGCGGCATGGGCGGCGCGTGCATAAAATTAAAAAAGGCGTTCGCACCAAAGACGACAAAAGCAAAGCCCACAAAAATGCGGACGATGATCACAGCGATTTTCATGCGCGCTCCTTTCGGCTACCGCGGCTCGATGATAACGCCGGGCGTGTTATTGAGGAAGCGAGTTTACGGCGGGTTGCAGGAATAAAAAGAAGGGCGGCTGGATCGTTCACAGCCGCCCCGCTCGTTTGCTTCTAATTTTTCGTGTACCTCAGGGATCACCTCCTTGACGGCAGGAACACCGACTCCGCGATTATAAGCCTCGAAAGTAATTTTGGGGAAGGTGGTAGCTGATCTACGTTTCAAAATCGGTGGACATGCTGAGTTCTTTCCACCTTTTCGCTTCTTCTAGCCGTGCCAGGTCGTTTTTCTCCGCGCCGTTGTAGGCGTCGCTGCCGAGCAGGAGCCGCAGCGGAGGATTCGGTTCGCGGGTTACCTGAAGGATTGCTTGCGCGGCTTTGCGCGGGTCGCCGGGCTGTTTGCCGTTGTAATCGCGCTGAAACCTGGCGGTTTTTCCCACGGTCGAATCGTATTCGGGGCGGCCTTCGCTGAGCTTGGTCGAGCTGCCGGCGAAATCAGTGCGGAAGCCGCCGGGTTCGACGATGGTCACCTTGATGCCCAGCGGCGCGACTTCGCGCGACAACACTTCGGAAAAACCTTCGACGCCCCATTTCGCGGCGGAATACGGACCGCGTCCGGGAGGTCCGATCCTGCCGCCCATCGAAGAAAACTGAAGGAAATGTCCCGCCTTCTTTTCGCGAAAATAGGGAAGCACGGCTTTGGTGACGATGATCGTGCCGAAGAGATTGGTTTCGATCTGCGCGCGAAAATCCGCCAGCGGCGTGTCTTCGATCGACGAGAGGTTGCCGTAGCCCGCATTGTTGATGACCACGTCGAGCGAGCCGAATGTATCGATCGCCGCCTTTAGCGCGCCAGCCGCCGCGGCTTCGTCAGTCACGTCCAACGCGAAAAGCTTCATCTGCTCGCCGTAGCGCTGCGCCAGGTCACGCAGAGATTCAACGTCGCGCGCCGTGGCCAGGATTTTGTTTCCCGCGGCGAGGCCAGCTTCCACAATCGCGCGACCCAGCCCACGAGAACTACCGGTAACCAACCAAACTTGCGCCATCGATCCTCCTGACTCTAAACGGACTTTGCTCGATATTTGAGAAACGCCTGCCGATCGAGCATTAGATGCGATCGCGATACGAACGGATTTGTTCGACACGAACCCGAAGTGTCTAACCTCCGCCTGGTGCGATGCACCCGAGCCTCAAAAGCGCGGGTGGCGTTCCGTTGCTACCCAAGAAAATTCACGGAGGTGTTGTCTGCCGCGCCGCAGCGCACTATCATTAATGTTCTACCAGCGGCCGCCATTCCTCCTCCAGCCCTCACGAATGGTCAGTAAATAATCCGGTATCGACACGCGGCGCGGAATAGCTTTGCGCCAAATAACTTGACGGCGCCATTCGCCTTTTAATCTGAGCTTTTTGGCGAAAACTTACGGCCTGAGGACGGTTTAACGATGGTTTTGAAAAGGATTCAGATTTACGGCGCACACCGCGCGATACAAAAAGTGTTTCGCCTCGCCTGCCTGTGCGCGGCACTGATCGCCGGGGCCAGCCTGGCACTGGCCGATAACAACTCGTTCGATTTACTAGGTCCGTGCATCGAGATGAAGGTCACGCGGCAGGGCCAGACGTTGCCCATTTCGCAGGTCGCCAATCTGCAAGCGGGCGATCGCCTGTGGCTTCATCCGGATTTTCCGGAGAGTCAATCGGCGCACTATTTGCTGGTTGTGGCCTTCCTGCGCGGGGCGACCAATCCTCCCCCGGAAGAATGGTTCTTCAAGGCGGCTACCTGGAACAAGCAGATCCGCGAAGAGGGCATCGTGGTCACCGTTCCGCCGGGCGCGCAGCAAGCGTTGCTGTTTTTAGCTCCGGAAACCGGCGGAGATTTCAGTTCGCTGCGAACGGCGGTGCGCGGCCGGCCCGGCATTTTCGTTCGCGCTTCACAGGATTTGAATGAGGCCAGCCTGGACCGTTCGCGCCTGGAGCAATATCTCGGCGCGATCAAAGCGATCTCCGACGCCGACCCGAAAACGCTAAAGGAACATTCCATTTTGCTAGCGCGTACGCTGGGCATTCGTTTGGAGCAGCAGTGCTTTGACAAGCCACTCGACGAGCAAAGCGCTTGCTTGACCCGTAACCCCGATAATCTGGTGCTGGATGATGGCCATAGCCAGTCGATGGTGACGGCGCTGGCCAACGGTCCCAGCTCCGATTTGGCCGGCGCGGTGAGCGCGACGTCGATCGCGGGCGCCGGATTTTACAGCGCGTACGTGGGCGCCGTGGTGGATCTGGCCCGCCTGCTGGGCAATCTGCACACCGCGTCCTACATGTATATTCCGGCGCTGGCGCTGCCGAAAAGGCAGGAATTGAATTTGAAGCTGAACAATCCGCCGTCGTTCCGCAAACCGATGTCGGTGATTGTGGTCGGCCTGCCGGCCATCGAAGCGACGCAATTGCCTCCGCTGCGGGCGGTCAAGGCCGCGGCACCCTCTTGCCTGCAAAATTCCGCGCTGGTTTTGCCGGTCGAAGGCGCGCCGCTGGTCTTCTCTTCGAATATTGCGCACGATTTCTTTCTGGAGATCCCGAACCCGGATGGTCCGGCGATCAAGTTGCCCGCGCGGGCGGATGCTTCGCGGAGCGGATTGGTAATCGACACGAACGCGGTGGAAGGCACGAAACTGGAGGCGCAGGTCACCGGAACATTGCATGGGGTCTGGGGCTTCGAGCCGTATGAAGGTCCCAGCTTCGTACTGGCAACTTCGCGCCCGACGCAGTGGGCGCTGTCGGGCTCGGAGCAAAGCGCGCTGATCGTCGGCCGCGACGATAGTTTTCACCTGGGCGCGCAATCGGCAGCGTGCGTGGACGACGTCAAAGTTCGAGATGCACAAGGCAAGGAGATCAAGACGAGCTGGAGCAGTACTAAGCCGGGAGAACTCGAATTGAAAGTTGGACTGAAAGACGAGCCGGCCGGGCCGGTTATGCTGCAGCTGCGGCAATATGGTTTGGCTCAGCCTGACGAATTCACGCTGCGAACCTATGCCGAGGCCGCCCACCTGGACAGTTTCAGCATCGATGCCGGAGATCAGCAAGGCGTATTGAAGGGCACGCGGCTCGACGAAGTGGATCAGTTCGAATTAAATGGAGTTCGCTTCGCCGCGGGGAAGCTGACTCGTGCGAACGAAAAGGACGAACTGGAGCTGTCCGCGGCTCCGCCCGATTCCGCGAAATTCCATGCGGATCAATCGCTGGTCGCACATGTCACGCTCAAGGATGGCCGGACAATTGAACTGGCTATTAAGGTGGGAGCGCCTCGCCCGCGGGTGACACTGGTAAGTAAAAATATTCAGCTCGGCGATTCTTCCTCGACCGTCAATTTGGGCAGCCAGGATGAGCTGCCGCAGGATGGGCAAATGTCGTTCCTGCTGAAAACCGAAATTCCCGAGAAATTTCCGCGCTCGGAACGCATTGAGGTGGCCACCGCCGACGAATCGTTCAGTGTGCTGCTCAGCGTGGCGGACGGAACTTTGGTGCTGCGCGATTCCGAGACCTTTCTCGCGATGGTCGATCCGCACAAAGCGCTCGGGCCATCCGCGTTCGGGCAGCTGCAATTTCGCCCGGTGCAAGCCGACGGGCGAAAAGGAGACTGGCAGCCGCTGGCCACCCTCGTGCGCGTTCCGGTGTTGAAGGAACTGCGCTGCCCGGAGAGCCCCGACCAAGCGTGCCAACTGAGCGGCACGAATTTATTCCTGATCGATTCGGTGGGTTCCGACCAGCAATTCACGCACACCGCGCCGGTGCCGACCGGCTTCATCGATTCCACCATCAGCGTCCCGCGTCCCGCCGAAACTCGGCTGTATATAAAATTGCGCGACGATCCCACTGCAACGAATACCGTAGTGCTGCCGGTGCTTCCCGAGGATCAGCACGAAACGAGCGCTGCTCAGAATAAGTAAGAAAGACGGCGATCGAGGATGGTCAGCTCAGAATATTCGGCGTGGCGGCCGGCGACGGAAGGTTGGCCGCGACCTGATCTTGCAGCACAGCGTTCAGCACGCCGCCGGCCAGCAGGGCGATGCCGCTGAGATAAAACCAGAGGAGCAGCACGATGACGGCGCCGAGCGAACCGTAGGCTGCGCCATAGGAGCTGGAATAGCGAAGATAAATGCGCGAGCCGATGGAGACGGCAATCAGCAGAAAAATTCCGGCGAGGGTTCCCGGCGTGATCCAGTGCCAGTCGGGATCGCTGAGATCCGGAGCGAAGTAGTAGGTGATTTCGAAAGCGAGCGCGAGCAGGACGAAGCCCAGCGGCCATTTGGCGATTTTCCAAACGGCAAAAACGAAATTTCCGGAAGCGAGCGCGGCGATCACGTCGTCGCCGAAAACGGCAATCAGCACCGAAGTGATCAACAGGACCGCAATTCCGGCGGTGAGTTCAATCGCGACCAGGTATTGCCGGAACAGCGAACGAGTCTCCGGCACTTTGTAGGCGGCGTTCAGCGTGCTCATGATCGCGCCCATGCCCATGGACGCGGACCACAGCGAGGCGACGATGCCGAAGGACATTTTCAGCGGGCCGCTGGCCTGGATGACCTGATCGATGGTGGCGCCGATCAACTGAACGGCCGGCGCGGGCACGAAGCGAGCCAACAGGAACAGCAGCAACATGCGGCCGCGGTCGGCGAAACCGAAAACGCTGAGGCTGGCGATCACGCAAATCAGGAAAGGGAAGAGCGCCAGGAAAAAATAGTAGGCCAGTTGGGCGGCGCGGCCCAGCACGTCGTCCGCGCGGATTTCGGTCCAGGTGCGCTGGACGGTTTGTTTGAGGGCGACTCCATTCAGGCTGAATAGATTGACGGCCATGGGACCACGGTAACTCGAATCGGCGGGTTTGGCCGTGAAACGTGGAGGAATGTTCCATTTGCTAATGCGTTTTGGCGATGGGAAGCATCGGTGCGCTTCGCGCTACCTTTTCGCGCCACCTCTTCAGGTTATTTTGCGGACGCGCGCGCGGCGCTTTCGATCACCGCGGCGACTTCCTTGGGATGGGAGATGAAGACGCAGTGGCTGGCGCCGGGAACTTCGGTGGTGTGGCTGTTGGCGCGCTTGGCGTACCAGCGCTCGAGGTCTGGGTTGATGGTGCGGTCGCTTCCGGCGACGACCATCCAGCTGGGTTTGGTTCGCCAGGCCGCGGCGGTGATGGTCCCGGAAAAATTTGGTCCGTAGTTGAAGACCTGCGAGCGCGACATGAATGTGGCTAGATCGGCGGGCAGGTCGGCCGAGAACAATTCATGAAAGCGCGCGGGGTCAATGTAGGTGAAGCCGTCCGGCGTGCTTTTGATCGCGCCCGATTTCGCCAGGTCGCTGGGGAAACGCTTACCGTCTTCCGATTCTTTTTCGCCGGCATCGGGCATGTGCGCCGCGACATACACCAGGCCGACGACGGATGGAACCGTGCCGGCTTCAGTGATCACCGCGCCGCCATAGCTGTGCGCGACTAATATGGTGGGCCCATCCTGCAGCGCAAGAATCCGCCTCGTCGCGGTCACATCGTCGTTGAAGGTCGTCTCCGGCTCCTGGACCATGCTGACGCTGTAGCCGTCCTTGACCAGAATGTCGTAGACGCCGCGCCAGCCGGAACCATCGGCCCAGGCGCCGTGCACCAGCACAATATTCTTGACGCCCGGCGGAGGATTCTGCGCGGCGAGCACGCCGCCGGTCACAAGCAATAAAACAAAGCAAACGCCCTGCACAATTCCGGATACGACTCGCTTCGGCTTTATCGAACTTGGATTACTCATTTCTCGCTCCATGTGAAGTGTTCCACCACCAACCGCTTGGCGACATCGAATCGACTATGTGGATTTGATTCACCGGACCGAACTAAGGGTTTATAAAAAAGGAAAGCAGAGATTCTTGAGGTTTCGGTCGCGGAAAAACTTTGGACCCTTTGCTCGGACCGGGTCATCTCAGCTGCGAACTTTCAGCGCAAACGTCCGCATTGACCAGGGAATTGTTCTGGATTATTTTGTGGGGGCGCGAGTATCGCCCCACCGCATCTCGGAGGCAGCCATGAGCAGCAAACCCGTTCCGGCCAGCGAACCCAGCACCAGCCCCGCCACAATCCCGATGAAATTCGAAATCGTGGTCATCCCCGTTTCGGATGTGGACCGCGCCAAGGCGTTCTACGCCAAGCTCGGCTGGCGGCTCGACGCCGATTACGACAACGGCAAGGATTTTCGGGTGGTCCAGTTCACGCCGCCGGGCTCCAGCTGCTCGATTATTTTCGGCAAGAATGTTACCGGTGCGGCGCCGGGTTCGGCGCAGGGCATGTACCTGATCGTTGCCGACGTGGAAGCGGCGCGCAACGAGCTGCTCGGTTTTGGCGTGCAGGTCGGCGAAGTATTTCATGGCGGGAACGGCGTGTACTCCGGCCCGGACCAGCCGTATCTGTTCGGGCGCATCCGCGTCAGCGGTCCGGACCCGGAGAATCGCAGCTACCGTTCGTTCGCCTCGTTCAGCGATCCGGATGGCAACGGCTGGCTGTTCCAGCAAATTACCGCGCGGCTGCCCGGCCGGATCGATCCGGCGACCACGACTTTTGCCACGGTGCCGGATTTGGCCGGCGCGCTGCGTCGCGCCGAAGCCGCGCACGGCGAACACGAGAAGCTCACCGGCAAGCGCGACGAGAACTGGCCGGATTGGTACGCGGCCTACATGGTGGCAGAGGCCGCCGGCACCGAGCTGCCGAAATAAACCGCTCGGAGAACGCATCGTAATCTGCAGACGAACTGCGGCTGGTATTTTTGTCGCTGAATAATTAGAAGTTTGCAATGATGCCCGCCGCAGCACGCCGGTTGACGCGGCCAGAAGGCAGCGTCGCGGACCCCTCCCTTTTGGAATATCGATTGCTCCGATCATTCGAACGCTGGCGTTAGGGACTAATTTGCCGCCTGTTGGCGGCGCAGTCCCGAGCCAAGCAGCGGCGAGGAGATCGAACCGTGCACGGGCACATCAACCAAATTAACGCGAACATTCAGATGAACGCGGTGTATGAAGCGCAGCAGGCGGCGGCCAAGCGCGAGACCGATCGGGTCCGGCGGAAACTCCTGAATGCGTCCTCCGAAATCGAAATGGAGTCCGATTCCTGCGTGGTGCGAATGGGCGCAGGCCAGGAACGCAAAGAACAATCCAAGCCGGGCGAGCAGCCGGAACAACGTCCGACGAAGTCGGCCAAGCCGGTCGAGCCTGGAAAGATTCACAACCCAATTTCAGATTGGGCGTAGGCCGGCGCGCTGAGCCCGCCAGCATCGCGACGCGTAAGCCGCGGTGCAAAAAACTCCGGCGAACGAGTACCTCGAATCCCCTTTGCATTCCTGCATCGCAATTCCGTCCGCGCAGAACCTGCGCCGCGCAACCCGGAGGCGGGTTGGGCGAAGGAGTGACCGCTAGGTGCCGTGGCGGCTGGGTACGCGCCAACGATCCCTCCGGCATTTTTTCAGCTGGCCATCCTATCAGATGTTACTTGCATCCAGAAAGTAACCGTCTCAACGAGACTGGGTGTTTCCGGGCCTGCCGTAAAAATTGCGCATATGGAGAATTGAATGCAAACGAAAACGATCGGTTTGCTTGCGGTAACGTTGCTTGCCCAGGTTTTGTGGTTCGGCGCGCCGCCGGCCGCCGCCCAAACGGTGCCGGCAGCTAAGGATCCGTATCCGACGATGGCCCCGCTGGATCAGTATTTAATCGCGGACCAGAAGGCGGAGATCGCGCTGGCGCGCACGGCGGCGCCACCGTCGATTTCGGACGACGCCGAAATCAGGGTGCTGGGCAAGGAGGGATACACCACAGTGGTGCCGGGCAAAAACGGCTTTATGTGCCTGGTGGAACGAGGCTGGGGAGCGGCCACCGATAATGAGAATTTCTGGAATCCCAAGTTGCGGGCGCCGCATTGTTTCAATGCCGCGGCAACCCGAACTTTTGTCCCCATTTTCCTGATGAAGACCAAACTGGTGCTGGCTGGAAAGTCGAAGGCCGAAGTGCTGCAGGCGACGGACGCGGCGTTTGCCAACAAAGAGCTACCCACGCTGGAGCCCGGCGCGATGTGCTACATGATGTCCAAGCAGCAGTACCTGAACGATCAGGCCAAGAACTGGCACCCGCACCTGATGTTTTTTGTTCCGGGCAGCGCCGAGAAAACCTGGGGCGCGAATCTCGACGGCTCGCCCATCATCGCGTCCAACGATCCAGAAGAACGCGCGACGATTATGATGGTGGTGGTCGGCCAATGGTCCGACGCGTCATCGGCACCGGAATAGGGCGGCGCCTGCCCCGCAGTCGGTGCGCGGGTCGACCGTTTGTTTTCTGGATCCTTAGCGGCGATTCGCTCAGTAGGAATAAGTGCGGTAGTCCGCGAGATGAATCCCCTTTAGGGAGGTTCTGGAGTTTTTGCCGCGGGCGATGTACGCGCAGGCAACGTGAAGCGCGTGACCTCGGCGGTGGGCGAAGGCTCGATCTCGATTTCGCTGGTGCATCGCGTCCTGGCGGAGCTTTAAGCTGCGATCTGGCCTGATATGTAGGCAGTCTTCCCGCCGGCGAACCGCTATCTTATCTCTGGCGCCAAAGCAGAATCTTCGGTGTCCAATTCTAGTAATGAGTATCGCTGCCGTTCCCCGGTTTGTGCGTTGGCTACGCATGTCATTGGTTTTGGCGACCGCTGTCACCTTCTGCGCCTGGGCAATTCTTTTTGGCATTAATCTGCGCGAACGTTTTCAGGCTCAATCGGTTCTCGTCGCGATACGTTCGATGCAAGTCGGGACTACTACGCTGGAACAAGCTCGGCCAATCCTGGCGGCACATCACGCCGAAACTCTTTCGGCGGCTTTTGCCGGTCAATATTCAGCAGATATTGGTTTCGCCATGCTTTTTCCCACCCGAACCATCGCCATGCTCGGGGAGCGTTTTTATTTTTTGCGCTATGTTGGGCTGGCGTCCTGGTGGGCCGGCACAGAAATGTATTTTCGAGATGGTACCCTTTGCGTATTGCGCTTCTCGATGGAGACGGAAACGACCAAGACGTATCAATTTAGAAACGGCTACCACTTGCAGACCACAGCGTCATCCGAAAGAAAAACTGAATTCATGATGTCGGGCGGAGCCATGGATGGAGGATATTTTCGTAGGGTCCATGCAATTACGCTTCCAGCCGATACCACACCCGACGAACGAACTCATGCCTTGGCCTACGACTTGTCTTGCGTGACACGACTAGGGGGTTGCCGGGATCTTCTCCAAATAATGTCCTACCAATTGTTTTGTCTGGATTATGCCGCTCGCCAACGAAAGCCTTAGTTGCAACATGAAGAGCTTAGCTTGAACGAGCGATATGGGGCGGGACTCTGAGCGCAAGCCGCTACCTGTTCCGTCTTTGGAGGAATAGAAAGAGCCTACCGGGATGAATCCCGAGACGAATCCCGTGGCGACGTTTCGATGCGTTTTCGGCCGAACAGGCGGGCATCGCAAGACCACGCGCCAGGTCCGATCATGGCCAAGCTGGCTCCGAGAGCCGCGAGAAGGAGCGACATCGTCGGGTCGCCTCCCACTGAAAAACTGATCCACAGTTCAACAATTGCAGCCAGCGTTCCGGCCACCGGAGTCCAGAGCCCGACGAGCAGAAATATTCCAACCACCGCCGCAATCACCTGTAGCGCGATCGACGCAAGATGGGGTGTCGCCTGCCACGCGGTGACCGCCAAATAAAGTAGCGCCGCAGCTGACGCCAACCGCAGCACCAAGATTCCGGCGCCGGGCCAGCCGTTGGCGAACGTGGAAAATAATCTTTGCAAAGATGCCTCCGTCCAGCCGCAAAAACTCCAGGCGCAGGATAGGTTGGCGGAAATGGCAGCACGAACAGGCAAAAGAGGAACGGGCCGATCCGACGAAAGGGGGATAGCTACAGCGGAATTACAGGTCGACAATTCCGCGCTTCAGCGCCAGGGTCACCGCGTGGGTGCGGTCGTTGGCGCCGAGCTTGGACAAAATATTCGTCACGTGACTTTTGACCGTGGCTTCGCCGATCGCGAGTTGACTGGCGATTCGCTTATTGGAATTACCCGCGGCAATCAGCCGCAAGACTTCGAGTTCGCGCGCGCTGAGCGCATCATCGGCGGCGTGCTCGGCGAGTTGGGCGGCGATATCCGGCGGTATTCGTTTCTGCCCGGCGTGGACCGCACGAATGATTTCCAGGAGTTCGCGGTGCACATGTCCTTTTAGAACGTAAGCGCGCGCGCCGGCCTTGAGCGCTTTTAGAACTTGCGCATCGCCCGTGTAAGTGGTCAGCACCACGATGCGGGCTTCGGGGAATTCATTTCGGATTTGGGTGATCGTTTCGGTGCCGCTCAGGTCCGGCATCTGCAAATCCATCAGCGTTACATCCGGCCGGTGCAGCCGGAATTTTTCGATGGCTTCCGGTCCGCCGGCCGCTTCAGCGATCAGCTTCATATCGGCTTCAGCGTTGATGAGTGAGGCGATGCCCTTGAGGATCAGCGGGTGATCGTCCACCGTGAGAATTCGGATCGGATTGGAAGCGTTGGTCAAGATTTCCGGTCTGGTCGAAATAAAGTAAATCGGGAGCCGCTCGCGATGGTTTTATAGGCCGCGGCAGCTGGAACGGTCAACTCAATTTCCGTTCCGGCTCCGCGTTCGCTCCAAAAATCCAAATGCGCGCCGATGCGTTGCGCTCGCTCGCGGATCCCGGGCAGACCCCAATGCCCGGAACGCCCGGTTTCCTCGAGCGCTTGAGGATCGATCCCTTTTCCGTTGTCGCGCACGCGCAAGCGCAGTTGATCCTGATCGTAACGCAGGTCCACTTCAATCTGCTGCGCCTCGGCATGGTTAAAGGCATTGCGGATAAGTTCACGAGCGATGGCGTAGACTTCGGGCTGCACCGCCGGCGACAAGCTCCGCGGTTCGCCTTCGACAATCAACTGAAATTTCGGCCGGACGCGATTTTCGTCCGGCAGCGCCGCGAGTTCTTCACCGGCGGACTCCAATAATTCCTCCAGGTCTCCGCGAAAGACGGCCTGCTGCCGGATGTCGTGGATCGCGTCGCGGCTTTCGCTGAGGGCTTGTTCGGTGCCGGAAATCGCTTCATCGAGAGCTTGCATCGCGTCGTCGGGCTGGCGGGGAAGCATATTGCGCGCCGCCTGATATTGAAACATCAGGCCGTGAAAACTTTGCAGCAGGGTATCGTGCAGTTCGCGGGCGATGCGGGTCCGCTCGTTGACCCGCTCTTCCAGGCGTACGTTGAATTGCTCCTCCACTTGCCGCAGGCGCAGCCGGTAAAGTCCGGTGAGCAGCGTCAGAGCCGCGCCCATGGAAAAAATAAGGGCGAACAATTTCCACGACTGCACGAACGCGTTCAAGGCGCGTGACGGCAGATAGATTTTCGAGTTGATGGCCCAGTCGAGATCTTTGGCGGCCTGGCGCAAGCCGGCGACGTCGCCCTCCGCCATTTGGCGCCAGACCCGCTGGACTTTTTCCAGCGTGTCGCGATTCTCGAAGACCAGCGCCCAGCTTTTAAAATCCGGGTAGCGATATCCTCGATCGATTTCCTGCTGAACCAAGGCGCCGTAGGCCCGGGCGTCCCGCGCATCTCGCGGATCATGCGTGAGTGAGGCGACCATCCCGTCCAATCCGTAGCCCGGTTTCCCCGGCGGCAAAAAGCCGGTGTCACTCAACATTCCGGTGTATTCCGGATCGGTCGCTAAAAAATCGGCGAGTTGGAAAGCCAAATCGGCATCCCGCGTGTTCCGCAAGACGACCAGTTCGCCGCCGCCTTTGAAACCAACCGGCGGGACCACGGCCGCCGCATAATCCCAAAAGCGTTGTGTCTTACCTTCCTTGCGCGGCCGTTTGTAGAAATCGTCAGCCCACCGAGCCATGAAGCTGGCCGGTTCCACCGTGGCGCGGTAACCGCCATTCACAAAGGCGCGGATCGCCTCGTCGTGGGTCGTCTCCGGAAAACTGGCCAATTCGCGAACTCCGCCCGTCGCGAGCGGAACCCGCTGATGCTGCGTAAGGTAAATCGGAATCGCGAGCGCCCGGTCGGCGGAAAAAGACACATGGGGGCCAAGCCGCCCATCCTGAATAATCGACTCGCTGCGGCCCGATTTGACCAGCGATATGTAATCGTAAAACAGACTCAGCGCCATGCCGGTGGGGAAGGCGATGGTGTCGCCGGAAGACGTGCCGGCCGCGAAAGAATCGAGGAGCAGCGGCCAGCTCTGGCCATTGAGAACCAGCGGAGGCGAATCAGCAGCCGCCGAAGGCAAACGCTTCCAATAAAAAAGCAGGCGGAGATCGGTGACATACGGAAGCGCGCAGGCCGGTACGCCGAGCACGTCGCGCCACTGCCCCCGGGCGTTTTGCCGTTCTGGCCGCGATCGAATTCGGCCGCTCGCCGCCAGATCGCCGGTCCAGGTGGTGCCCACTTCCATCACGTCTGGCAACGCGCCCGGTCCGGACGTGCGCCCGGCGCGCAGCAGGGCCCAAGCTTCGTCCCAGGTGATCAGTCGCAGCACCACGGTGGCCTGGTGCTGTTGCGAAAACCGCGCCAGCGCCGCGAAGGTTTTGCGCTGGTTGGCCACCACCTGAAAATTCGGAACCGTCGATTCGGGATTCCAACTGGCGGTCTCCGCCGCGAGCGAATCTTCGACGTTCAGCAATCGCACGCCGGTCCCGGCGAGGAACAAACGCAAGGCCTCCACGCGCGACGGGATGTCTTCTCCGGCGGCGATGTCGTTTGGCCCCGACCCCTCGGGTGAAACGAGCCAAACTTCGACACGCTTATCGGTGTTCGCGGCGGGGTTTGCGGCGACGGACGTAGCGCCCGACGCGGCGCCTAACGCAGCACCGGATTCACAGCGAGCCGCCGGCGGACTCCCTAGCAGAGCGCAACCAAGGAAGAAAATGCCCACGCAGGCTTTCATGGTTGCCGGATTTTACATCAGCACCAAGAAGGCTGATGCCGAATTCGATTCGGATGCGTGGTTATCAGCTCGACCTAACCAGCGCGGCATACCGGAAGCGATTCGCGTAGACCCATCGACGATTTCATTTTATTTTTCGCTGGACGCCTTGGCGAGCAGCACTTGCGTTTCGGCGGGGTTTACCGGCACCAGGTGGGTGCGGGCGATCGGCAGGATCCGGCTAGAGCCGGTTGACGAAGATTCCAGCCAGATAAAGAATCGTCGCGAAAACGATTGCGCGAAACGGCGAAGAAAAAAAGTACAGCTTGGCGATGATTCCGTAACCCAGCAACGCTGAGAAGCCCAGCGCGAGCAAAAACCAGGAGCGAAATAAAAATTCGCGCTGGCAGATCGCGAGGTAGCCGTAGACCGCGCCAAACAGAATCAGGCCGAGACTGTGCGTCGCGTTGAAGCCCACCCACACCTGCCACATGGTGGCTTCGCGGGTGATGACCGGCGAAATGTTCATCATTTTCGCGGTGAGTTCGGGGTCGCGAGGCTGCAGCAGCGGCCCGCTAAACGTATAGCGCAGGTGCACCAATCCCAGCAGCAGGATGATCGCGGCACTGGCGGCAATGAACACTGCGCCTTTCATAGAGTCCGTATAATTCGCGGCCAGTTTACCACGCGCAAATCGTTGTTGTCGGGAGGGGAGATCTCTCCAACTGAAATTTATTTCTTTATCTGAAATTTGCTAAACGATGCGTTAGCCAGCAGTATTTGCGCTTCGGCCGGGTCCACTGGCACCAGCTGGATTCGGCCGCTGTCCACCTGCGTTTTGGTCCGGAAATAGTAGGATTGCCCGGCTTCGGCGGTGAAGCTGGCGGCTGCGGTGGATGCATTTACCTGGCGCTTGAGTTTGGATTGCATGTTGGTGCACAAGCGATGGTCGCCCGGGTCCACCGGAAAGAAAAAGTAAGACCGGTACCCGTTGGCCCCGACCCAGGCACCGTCGACTCCGAATCGAATTGGAGGATATCCGATGTGTACGGTCACGTGGTCTTCCGCCGAATCGCCGATGACATAGACCAACGCTTTGCCGGGGTTCGGGTTGGCCGTGGGATGCTGCTTTTTATCGGTCTTCACTTCGAAGTGAACTTCATCCGCGCCGCATCCATCCGCCAGCGGGGGCGCCGGGGTATTCTGAGCAAACGTCGGAGATGCGAGGAGCAGAGCGAGCAACGTTAACTTGAGCATGGGTAAGAACCCTCACTGGTTCTAGGCATTTGACGATTCGGAAAGGCCGGGGGTTACGCCATCCTCCGTCCGATGTGTTAAGGATAACGTTGAGCCTATGAGACGAGACGAAAAAGACTACGGCAAGCTGAATCCGAAAGCGCCGGGGGAGTTGGCGCGCTGGGCGTTTCTGATTGGCGCGCGCAGCGGCGAAGCGAAACTCAAGCAGGACGATGGGACCTGGCAGACGCTGCGGATCACTTGGGAGGGATGCTACATTCTCGACGGCTACGCGATCGAGGACGAATACCGCATGTGGACCGCGGCCGGCGAACTGCTGGTGCTCGGCTTGAATTTCCGGGCCTACGACGCGAAGAACAAAACCTGGAATATGAAATGGCTGAACGGGCTGAACGGCACCTGGACGGATCTGGGCGATCCCAAGCTGGGCGGCGTGCACGTCGATGAAAAATCCATCTGGTACATTCTCGAAGAATCGCTGGCGCACCACGCGCTGACTCGCGCCACCTACACCAATATTTCGCCGGACCATTTCACCTGGCGCGGCGAACGTTCGAGCGATGGCAAAATCTGGGAAGAATTTCTGATCGTCGACGTCCATCGCGCCAAGAATTAGCCAGCCAGGGCCTCGGATATCACAAAACTATTCGATTACACCACCCATTGGTAATACCATACTGCCCGCCACTGTGGCGCTCCCCGGGATTATCGCCGCGATAGGTCAGCGCGAGCAATGTTGGAAGGAGTTGCGCTTTGCCAAACCATCGAATGAGAACCACCGCTTTTCTGGTTTCGACGCTGACGACAATTGCAGCGGTGACGCTGCTGGCGATTCTGGCCAGCGCGCAACGGGCCGTCGCGCAACAGGCCAGTACGGAACAGCCCGATAAATACACCTGGCTGGAGGACATCTACGGCGAGCGGCAACTGGCCTGGGTGAAAGCCCAGAACGCGCGGACGGCGGCGGTGCTGGAGAAGGACCCTAATTTTGCGCCGCTGGAAGCCGATGCGTTGAAAGTGCTGGAGTCTCCGGTGCGTTTGCCGGAGCCGGATTTTCGCAATGGCGCGGTGTACAACATGTGGCGCGATGCGGACCATGTGCGCGGCATCGTGCGCCGCACCACGCTGAAAGACTATCTGACGCCGGATCCCAAGTGGGAGACCGTTCTGGATTACGACGCGCTGGCCAAAACGGACAAGGAGAGCTGGGTGGCGAAAGGACTCCTCTGCCTGCACCCGGAAGACAAGCTATGCCTGGTGGGGTTGTCGGCGGGCGGAGAGGATGCAGAAACGCTGCGCGAAATAAATCTGCAGACCGGCAAATTTGTGGAGGGCGGTTTTGTGCTGCCGCGCGGCAAACAGACCGTGGCCTGGGCTGACCAAGACACGCTGCTGGTGGCGCGGGACTGGGGCCCGGGAACGATGAGCGAGGCCGGCTATCCGGTGACCATCCGGCGGTGGAAGCGTAACGAGCCGCTGGATCAGGCCAAGGAAGTATTCCGCGGTGACACCAAAGACAACGGGTATGGCGATTATCCGCTCGCCTTATCGGACGGACAGGGCCATCACGCGGCGATTGTGGTGCGCAACCTGAGTACCTTTGCGCATGAGAATTATTTGCTGCTGCCCGACGGAGCAAAGAAGTTGGCGCTGCCGCTGAAAGCCAGCGTGGAAGGGCTGTTGGACGGCCAGCTGCTGATCTCGTTGGATGAGGATTGGACGCCAGCAGGACAAACCAAAAATATCGCTCAGGGGACGCTGGTTGCGTTTGATTTGGCAGCCATCGAGAAGGACCCAGTGCAGCTGAAGCCGACCGTGGTGTTTGTGCCGACCGCGAAGGAATTCGAACAGTGGGTGTCGATGACCAAGAACTACATGCTCTTGGCCACGCTGGAAAATGTGCAACAACGCGCCTATGCCTACGCGCGCAGCAGCGACGGCAATTGGACGCGCAAGCGCCTGCCGATCGCGGACGGGCTGACCATCAATTCGGTGACCACCAGCCGCACCGACGATCACTTTTTTCTGGGCCTGGAAGGTTTCCTGACGCCACCGGCGCAGTGGCTGGGCGATGCGGGCGATGGATCGTTCGCGCTGGCCAAATCGCAGCCGGCGCAGTTTGACGCCAGCGCCGATGTGGTGGAGCAAGGGGAAGCCACTTCCAAAGACGGAACGAAGGTGCCGTACTTTTTGGTGCATCGCCGCGACATGCCGCATGACGGATCGAATGCGACTCTGCTGACCGCTTACGGCGGATTTCAATTAGCCTACACGCCGAGTTATTCACCGGTCACGGGCAAGCTATGGCTGGAACACGGCGGTGTGTATGTGGTGGCCAATATTCGCGGGGGCGGCGAGTTCGGTCCGGCCTGGCATGAGGCAGGACTGAAGACGCACAGACAGCGAATTTACGACGACTTTTACGCGGTGGCTCAGGACCTGGTGACGCGCAAGATCACCTCGCCACGGCGGCTGGGAATCATCGGGGGCTCGAACGGCGGCCTGTTGGTTGGCGTGGCATTCACCCAGCATCCGGAAATGTGGAATGCCGTGGTGATTCAGGTGCCGCTGCTGGACATGCTGGCGTTCGAACATTTGTCGGCGGGGGCGTCGTGGGTTGGCGAGTATGGTTCGGTGTCAGTGCCGGAGGAACGGGCGTTTCTCGCGTCGATTTCGCCGTATAACCAGCTGAAACCGGATGTGAAATATCCGGAGCCGCTGATCCTGACTACCACCAAGGACGATCGGGTCGGGCCGGTGCATGCGCGCAAGTTTGCGGCCCGGATGGAAGAGTTTCATCATCCGTTTTTTTATGACGAGATCACCGAAGGCGGCCACGGCCCGGGCGCGGATAAGAAGCAGGAGGCCCGAACGGAAGCCGAGATTTATGCATACCTGACCATGAAGCTGATGAATTGAGCCGGGCCGCGCGATTGAGCGCCTGCCGCCCGGGCATCGCAATCACACCACGCACATTATTTCGCAATGATTCTGCATCCCCGGGTCCGCTTTGCGTATCCAAGCACCAGATTGGCGCAACTCAAGGAAGACCGATGAAAACTCCGGGCGCGGGTGTGGGTGCGGTTCGCAGTGGAATTTTGGGTGCATTTTTGAGGAAGCGGAATTGTCGGGGCGGAATGTTACTCACCGTCTTGCTGGCAGCGTTTTTTGCAACGACCGCGGTGACGCGCGCGCAAGTGCCGGTGTACGCGATCACGCCAGTCGAAAGCAAAATCAAATTTGGGGTGAAGGCCTCGGTGCCGATCGAAGGCGTTTTCGACAAGTGGGACGCCACGCTGACTTTTACTTCCACGGATTTGTCCACGGGCGTGCTGGAAATCAAAATTCAGGCCGATAGCGTCAATACTGGCAGCGGGCTGAAGGATGGAAAACTCAAGGGCAAGGATTTCTTCGACGTGAAGCAAAATCCGCTGATCACGTTTCGCTCGTCCAAAATTATTCAGACCGGCTCCAACACCTTTGAAGTCGACGGAAACTTCACCATCCGCGGCGTGACCAGGACCGAAAAGCTGGCGCTGGAGCTGGAGCGCAGCGGTGACGGAGTAGGCACGATT
>Ga0302306_10000176_pt1 | contig 47728 bp, 80 predicted proteins | sample III_Palsa_E3_1_FD_198761 | JGI IMG/M metagenome (GOLD analysis project Ga0302306, IMG submission 198761) | Peat permafrost microbial communities from Stordalen Mire near Abisko, Sweden - III_Palsa_E3_1 | ecosystem: Environmental > Terrestrial > Soil > Palsa > Peat permafrost | place: Sweden...
TTGCTTGAGGTACGGTCACATCGGTACCCGTAGCAGACACTGAAGCCGTAAACGGCGACAGGTTGTACGTGTAGATTTGAGTCGTACGTCCAGCAGACTTAGGAATCTGGCGCTCTGCGCACAAACCCTGGAAACCAAGGTGAGCGAACAGTGCACGGACGGCCAAACGGTCATAGAAGACCGCCTGGGTTGAAGGGAGTGGTGCAGATTTGTTACGTGTTTAGATTTGACCGCGAAGATTTAAGGCGCGCATCTTGAGATACAACTTCTCTCTTTTAGATGGACTAGAAGCCCGCCCCATAGCTATAAACTTCTGCGCTATGATGGCCTGCTTCCGCTTTGCTTGAAGAAAGGGCGTGATATTATCAAGAACACTAGTTAGATGTTCCCGAGAAGTGGTCCGCCAGTTGTACGCAGTTTTGCACCGCGCACGCTTTCTGCCTTTGGAAACCCGTCGTCCTTCGGCATGCTTGGAAAGCCACCGAATGATGGACAGATTTGTATTGGTGATAGTCAACTCTAGATTGTATTGAACGTGCGTTCTATGTATTTTACCGCGCTTGTCAACAGGATGGTTTTTAGAAATGCAGATACAACCTTCCCCGTCAACCAGCCCAGCAACATACGCGCTATGTGATGCGTTCATTTTTCAATCTCCTATATCAACCTAATTGTATCACACTCTTACATCTAGTGTCAAGGACAATCTGCTGGTATAAGTAACAAGGTCAGGGCATTTCTGCCTGACTCATACGGTTTCTATTCCCGTATGCTCGGACTGTCGCATTACCCCGAGGGGTATTCTCTCGCTCAGTCTCTACTGGTGCTTTCGCTTCCAGTCTGTTCCCGTTTCAGGGTTCAGCTTAATCAGAGAGAATTCATGACCGCGCCTTTCAGCGCAGCAGGCCCGAAATTGAGCCGATAACAAAGGAAGCTGAATTATTTCCAACAGCCATTTGTCACCTTCACATTTTTACAGGGAGAAACGCCTTCAGGCGTTCGCCCCCTCTTGGCTAATGCTGAACAGGATTAAGCCGAAGCAGTCTGTCTGTACCAATCAATCAGATTAGTATTGGCGATTCACGGGCTTGTTTAGGGCACGCGCTTTTTTAGCCAGTTCAGACAACGGCAACGCTTTTAGTTCCGCTACTGAGGGTTCGCTCGAAATGTTGCCTTCCTCGGTTAGCTCAAGTTCGGTGCTTCCACCGGACGTTGAAAAACCAGGCACCAAGCCAGTCGACCCCCTCTTTCGTAGTTGTGGCTCCGGGGCGGGCGCGGCTGCGGGCGCTGTTGATACAGCGGCGGCAGGCGTCGGCACTGGAGATGAATCCTCATCTTCCAGCGAGTCCACAATTACGGTCGGTACTTCTACTTCAAAACCGGGTCTAGCGTCCAGCTCTTCACTGGCAACTAGCTCCTCATACGCACGCACAAGATTCTTGTACGTGATGACTGCTTTCTTCTCATTCAGAAGGTCCAAAATCTTCTGAGAGTTTTCAGCAGTCGGATAAAATTCGGGATAATCTTCCTTGAAAGACACAGATGCCTGGGCAGCGATAGCGTTGACCAATTCCTTCTTTGCTTCCACTGGCATTTTGTCGTAGACTTCCTGCGACACAGGCACTTGGTACGTGTGCTCGTATTGGTCGCCCAGCTTTTGCTGACGAACCGTGTCGCGAACCTTCATCGTCGCGTTGCCCTTGCCTTCGAGCAACTTGACCATCAGGCCGTTCTTGGTCGAAGCAACGAAGCGTTCCGTGCCCGCACCAACTTTGTAAGTGATTTCGGCCACCCACTCGCCATTCTTCTGAGAAATCTCGCCAACGAAATTCTTGGTTTCGATACGCTCGCCGCGCTCGTTACGGTTCGTAGACTGAGGCGGGGGAGCTACCGGAGCTTGACGTTGCTCTTGGGCGGTTCGGGTGACGGTCGGCTGCTGCGTCTGCACAGGAGCTGTTCTGGTCGCCGGGACCGGAGCCGCGACTTGCGGAGTAGGAATAACAGGTGCCTGCCCGTTTGTGTTCAGGATGGCATCCGATGCTTGCTGCGCTAGCGCTTTCTGGTCAGCGACGGAAAGACCCGCCAACTGGGCGTTGCGGAAGGCGTCGCGGCGCGCTTGATTTGCGGCCTTGATGACTTCGCTGCCTGGCGCTTGCCCGGCTGCCAACATTGCAGCGCGCGCTTGCTCCACGGTCAACTGTTGCTTGTTCTGACCAAACTTCAACACTTTTTCTACTTTCTGGAATCCAGCCATTTGCAATTCTCCTTTTGTCACCAATCCCGGCGACTTGGGTCGTTAATCTCGGACGAGAACGGGACGCTGTACGGATGCGGCGCTCTCGACTGTATTGCGCATAAAATCAAATGTGAACTTCGTACTGATGCGAGCTTGACGCAGTTGCGCGATTCTATTTTGCTCGACACCGGAATAGTTTAACTCTGCCTCGCGGGCAAAGTTGGCTTGCTCTTCTGCCAATCTAACAAGGGCCTTGAATTGTTCCATCAAAGCCAAGGTCTTGATGAGCTGAGCGGTTTCGTATTCCTTCATCGCGCTTGCGTATTCTTCTTGCGAGAAAGTTTCCGAGGTGCCTGAGTCGTCTGAATAAAGAGCATCTTCGATGTCGATGCCAATCTGTTCGGTCGACTCTACTACGATGCCGTCAATGAAACGTCGAGCCATGAACTACTCCCCAAGAAGTCCGCCTGACAACTCGGTGCCTTCTTCCTTTTCCTGTTGACGCTCCAGAGACTTCACGAGAATAGCCTGGCTCGCGCCATCAAGCGCGGACGAACTGTTCTGTTCCATTGTCTGTGCGTGCTCTTGTGCTGAAAGCTTCGAAGCGCTGTCGTGCATCTGGGCCAAGCGTGCCTGCGTCGCCTTCATGTCAATCATCTTCGGATTGTTCTGAGCTGCTGCTTGCTTGTCCTGGTCCGTCATGTCAATAATCATGTCGTCTTCGCCGTCCCATCCGCCTGAAACTTCCACGCGGCGGGTGTACTCCAGCCAGTTAACTTTCTTATTGATTGATGCCAAACCTGTGTTGACAGCAGGAGACATGAGAATCTGACCCTGGAGCGGCAACGATTGAATCATGCGCGCCTTCGCGGCAAGGTTCGAACCAGCCAGCATCTTGAATTCGATATCGGAATTGTTGGTCATATCGAGCAACAAGTCGCCCTTGTGGTCTTGCTGCATGGCCTGCCATACAGAGCGTCCAACAATTTCACGCATCTTCGCTGGCGGCAACCACATACGGTCCATCTTCAAAAACGAGTACAGCACGGGAATCAAAACCTGCAAAGCGCATACGTCCACGAAACTCTGGATACGATTGGTCGAAGCGCTCGATACTGCTGATGCTCCCGCAGCGGTACGCATGCCTGTGCCCTTGCCTGCGCTGCTCTGACCACCTTGGACAGTGATAGAGTTTGCGCCTGTGGTCTTCTCGGCGTCCGCGACCAGCACATCTTCTTCCTTGTACGTTTCAGGAAGGACAGGCTGCTTCACAAGCGGCTCGAAGTTCTCCATGCTCGAAACTTTGAACACAGCGCCAGGATACGACTTGATGGGCTGCGCGGCGATGTTGTCACCCTTCAAAACCTTCCACATGTTTTGCATGTTGAGGTTGATAGAGTCCATACGCTTGTTGCGCAGTCCCTGAATGTGAGTCTGTACGCCGCCGATGCGACGCGGGATGCCGTACGAGTAGAACGTGCCCGGAACGTCGTCCCAGAAGCAGGACACGAACGGGATGACCCCAAACGGGTTGCCCATGTTGCGGATAATTAGTTTGCGCTGCAACACTACGATGCACGTGTCAGCAGTCCAGTATTCCAGAACCTCAAGCTTGTGGTCCATCGGGTCTGGGCTGGCGTCCATGTAACGCGGAAGCGCGCGGTGTCCCTGTGTGGGATATGATGTGCCTTCAGATTCCATCACAGACGAAGGGGCTTGTTCGTTCGGAGGCTCTGCCAATCTCTTCAAATCGGCTTCCGAAGGAATCATGTACCCTTCGAAGTCGCGTAGACGGTTCAAGTCGCGCAGGGTCAAGTAGTCGCGGTAAACGACGTACATGGCTTCGCGAACATCTGGTGAGCGCAAGTCTGGGCTCACCAAAAGATGGTTGATTTCAACGCGCTTGAGATACGGCTGTGCGATAAGTTCGACACTGTCGTACTCTACCAACTCGTCTGACTCTACCGTGTCGATGATGGTCGGAGGCTGACCAGGAATCGGGCTCGGAATTGACGACGGCTGAACGGCGCGCTTGTAGCGTGTGATTTTCTTTTCGTAGGACTCAAATCCAAACTTGCCCAAGCCCGTGCCGAAAATCAATGCGTCCTTCATAATCAAACGGCAAGTTGCCTTGACGTTGGCCTGACGCAATTGATTTGACAAAATACTTTCCCAACCACGCGCAACTTGGCGAGGCGTGCCTTCATTGGGCTCGGTCGCAAACGGAGTCAGCTCGGGGAACAGCGCGGGCAAAGCCTGGTCCATGATAGAACTTACGTGCTGTTGACACAACGGGAACGAATTGTTTGAGCGAGGCACACGCGTGTCGCGCCAATACTGCTGGCGGTTCGGTGCATCATAGAGCTGCTTCGCAACGCGCCATTCCGACAACCACAGACGCGCCATGAGAAACTTTTCGGCACGCTCCGTCGCCTGGATAACCAGCGATAGAGCAGAATCTTCGGTTTTGACTTTGCCACCCTGGAGACTGAAATCCTCAGTCTTCTGGTTCAGCGGCATAGCGGTCGTATTTGGCTGCGGGAGAATCATTCAATCCTCTATGCAAAGAAGTGGGTGGTATCTTGGTCCAGGTATTGCGTGTCTGCGTTCGACTCGTCCGCGTGCGGGTCGTACGCTTCCGCTTTAGGAGGCTCGGGCTCCCAGGATAGAATGGGGCCTTCGGACTGCATCACGTTGACGACATCAAGATTTATCAAATCACGATAGTGCTTCCAAACTTGAGCGATGCAATCAGGGCCGTCATCCTTGCGACGCTTTGCGTCGACGGACCACTTTTCGAACTGCGCTCGAATTTCGTCGTAGTGATTCATGTCCTTGCTCAGGAACACGAAGCCGGGTTCAAGTTTCTTTGTTACCTTGTTGATTGGTCCGGTCATCGCGCTTGCGAGCATCGCGATGTTCACGTTTTTCAGATTGCCTACTGCGCCTTGACCTTTTTGGGGCAAGATGAAATTCAGAGGCATGATGTCGAAGTCCAGCTTCTTTGCTGCTTCGATTACATAGCCCTCAATGTTTCGGACGCCCACCGCGTCTTCCGCGCTGTGGCCGATGATGGGGCCGATTGCCATTGCCTGCATGTACAGATTCACTATCGCGGCAACCATGTCCTTGCCTTTCGAGAAGCGTGTCATCGTGGTCTGCACGACAAAAGCTTTTTGCGTACTCTTCTGGAAAAGAACAACCACACCGCAAGAATAATCAACTTCACCAATTTCTCTGCGTTTGCTCCACACCGAACCCATATCCCAGTGGATAGCGACTGCGCGGTCGTGAATCGGAATCTTCAACCACTCCGCACGTTCGACCGATTGCAGGTTCATCACTTCTTCTGTAAAAGCCTTTGGCATTTCCAGAGAAGCGTCGAGCAGATATTGCTTGTAGAAATCTTCACGGTTCTTGTGGTAAATCTTGAACAAGAAACGTGCACTAAGTTTCTCAGGCCAGGTCAAATCGACATCAGCGGCGGTCAGAATACCGTTCTTCTCGCGCTCTTTGCGTGCATCAACTTCGGCTACCGAACCATCAGCGCGCAACGTCCATGCAGGCAAGACAAACAACTTGCAAGTTTGTTCACCGGATTTCTCAAAATCCTCTTGGCTCTTCTTAACGATGTACGCGGGCAAATCTTCTTCGTGCCATTTAGTGCCCAAGAAGATACGCTTAGACATTCCCGGCTCGACTAGCTCGTCTGTTTCGTCGTAAGACCCGTGAGTCTTTTCGCAATTTTCAAGGTTGTTCGAATTTTGCTCGTTTGTCGCGTCGTCCAACAGAACAAAGTCGCCGTGCCATCCAGCCTTGACTGAATCGAAGCTGGCCACTGCCAGGGTCGGGTCGCGATAATCAATTTCGGGGTCGCGGCGCGGAGTTGTGAACTCTTCTGCCGTGATGTTCGAATCATCTATCGCCCAGTCTGGGAACATGAAGCGAACGACTGCGTTCGTCAGAAACGGCTTGCGGGCAATATCAAGAATGCTTTGCGACTTGTCAATCTTTCCCGAGATAATGAGCGCGCGCAAATCCGGCGCACACAAAATTGCTTGGGTCAGCCAGGCCGCACCAATCGTGGACTTCAACATCCCACGCGAAGCGAGGATAACGTGTTCTTCGAACGCGCTCCACTCTTCGACTGGCTTGTCTGGGTCACACTTCGGAAAAGCGTCGATGATGCGACCGTGAACTTTCTCGACCAGGGTCGGGAACTTCTTGGCGTTCGAAGGACGAAGAACGCAGTTCGCCAGAAAGCGCAAACTGTGTGTCATCGCAAATCTAACCGCATCTTGCGCGGTAGTCGACATCGACTGGACGGTTTCAATGCTCAGACGAATCTGCATGCCTGGGTCATTGAGATTGTAGATGTCCATTCTATGCCTCTAGGTGTTCTTCACCTTTGACAGCGTGTTCGCCTTTGGCTGGCGTGTTGCCGCCATCTTGGCGAGTCTGTTCCTTTGCTGGAGTTGGCTTGGTGTTGCCGCCCCACTTGTGCTTGCCAGCAGCGCCGCGAGCTTCGAACACCTTGCGATATTCTGACTGTCGTCCACTTGCCGGAATTACTGTTTCGCCTGCCTGAAGATAGTGAGGGCCATCTTGCTTGACTACGCCACCGTCGTGCATAACGGGCATGGTCTTGTCCATCTCTTCTTGTCCTACTTGACGATTGGTATCGGCTACCGAACCAGAATGCTTCGCAGCTTCTGCAATGCCTTTGTTCGCTGTCGCCATCATTCCGTCGCCGCCAGCCTTCGCTGTGTTTGTCGGCTTCGGAGCGTTGACGCCAGTGGTGGAACCTGCTGCCTTGGCCATAGAGCTTGGGAAAGCCTTGTTGGCGTTCGACAGGATATTCTTCGCTGTTGAAACTGGGTCGCCTTGCTGTGCCATTTTAGGCTCCTGGTGTCGGCTGCTGAGGTGCGCCGCCTGCTGCTGGAGCGTTCGGGTCAGGCTGTGCGCCTGCATCCGGTGCGCCGCCCTGGGGCATTGCGCCAGCGTCTGGTGCCGCTGCGTTCGCGTCGCCAACGTGTTGTTCTAGCCCGTCGTGCGCGCCGTCAAGGTCTGGTGAAGTATAGCTGGCCATTTCCTTACCCGCCGCGTCCGTGTGACGTGAGGTGTGCGTACCATCTTCGTGGTGCTCGATGTGGGTGTGCTTCGGCTTCTTTTTCTTGCCGCCTGGCTGACGCTGTTCGCGCGGCTCAGTCTTCTGCTTCGGCTCGGACTTCATCTTTGGTCCGTTATCCTTGGACAGAATTGGAGCGGCGGTTGCCTGGGCTCCTGCTGTTGGGTCTTGCATGGGCATGTCTGCCATTGTATTTCCCTCGTTCAAGATTGGTTGTTCAGGCGGGCAGGATTAGTGCCCGCGCTTGAACGGAGACTTAGAAGCGCTTTGAAGCGCTGATGCGCTCGGCCTTCTTGGAGTCATGTGTTTCCTTGGCGTTGTTGACCGGGGTGTTGCCGTCGCCGTTGTCGTTACGGGTTGGCTGCATCGGGCCGCTCACGGTGTCATCGAAGCGTGACTTTGCCGTTACACGCTCAGCCTTCTTGCAGTCATGCTTCTCGCCGCCGACAGGAGTGTTGCCACCGCCGTCCTTACCATCGCGACCTGTATTCTTCGCTGTTGGCATCGGGTCTTTTGAATCGCGCTTGCTGTACATGTGATTGTCCTTCTTACTGAATTTTACTGCTAATGCGCCACTCCCTCGCGGGCAGTAGTAGGAATCTTTTTATGTGAGCCAAATCCAAAGTACGCCGCTGGAAATTTGGTTCACCGTGAAATCGCGCCAACGCTTCGGCTTGGCCGTCCAATCCCAAATCTGAGATTGACCAGCAACTTCGCAGGTGCCCTGCAAAAGGTTGAAAGCGTTTTGGTCTTCGATTGAGAAAGTGTCGGTGGTCGCAGTGACCGGGCTCTTCCATTCAATCTTTTCAATTCGCAAATCGTAGAAAGTTCCGTTCGATGCTGCGATTTGAGCCTTCCATGATGTGAGCATCGCGGTGTCGATACGGATTGGATTGTTTGTGAGAAGGTTTGCCATTGTGTGTCCCTAAAATTTAGTGTCTTACGCCGCGCAGACCATTGTTCAGTCCGATGCCAAGCCATGACTCGTTACCGCCACCACCAGCAGATGCTTGGTAGAATGCCGCGATACCCGCGCCACCTGATTGCGTTATCAGCAAACCCCATCCGGCTGTCGCACTGTTGCCTGCGGCTGTGCCATACTCAAAAGCGTTGAATACTACCGTTCCGCTCGACCCTGCGGTTTCTCCAATCGTGAAACCAGAACCCGCAGTAAGGCTGGTTAATGTTTCCGCAGCGTTTAGTCCAAGCCATCCAATGAGAAAGTCACCACTCATCGTTACAATCGACGGGCTAACAGGAGAAGTTGTGGTAGAGAAAGCCGCAGAGTTTGCGTTTCTCAGCGTGTTCACCCCGCTGATTTCTCCGATTTCCATCAAGGATACAGAAGCCGACGCACTCAAATGACAAGTGATTGTCGGTTTCGTACCGCCGTTTGTTCCAAACTTGTAAGCAAAATATATGTTGTAATTAGGAGGAGCCTGTAGCACACCAGGAAGAACTACCCAAGTCCCGCCACCATCCGTATCGGAAACGCTGGACAACGTAGCTGCGGGATTGTTGAAGATTTGAATCCCCACAATCAACATATTGCCTGGGCCAGTGTTTTGAGTCGTAAATTGCAACGCGGGCGTTTGCGTGCTGGTCATGCTCGCCGTGGTGCTTACGCCTTGAACGAATGCTCCTGCCATCGATTAATCCTTAACTGTTTTGAACTGACAGCCAGTTTGCCCCGGCAGCAGATGCAGAAACGAGCACGCTCTCAAGTACCAACGTCGCTCCTGCGGCGACCGTGATTGACGAAGCACCGTTAATCGTTTCGGTCCCGAAGGGAGTTACAGTCCAAGAATTCGAATTTGTGTTTCTGAAGAAAAGTTTTTGACCTGTGTAGCCTACTGCACTTTGCAAAGTGAAGTTCTGTCCTGAAGAGCTGCCGCCCAGAATCACACACACGTCAGAATCAAGTTGCAAAGGAACGGAAGCTACTCCAAATCCTGTTCCCACACCCAAGCCCGTCGTAAAATTGTAAGCGGTGAATTGCGTGGCAGATGAAGTCACCACCAACCATGCGCCAGAACCGCTGTTGGAACTGTTATACGCTGTCGGCGTCATGCCTGTCACGATGCACATCGACCCTACAGGCGGGTTCAACGTGCTTGTGAACGTCATCATGTTGCCCGTCTGGGAAGCTGCGGTAATCGCAGTCGCAGATGGCGCGCCAGATGTCACCGTGCGTGCCGAAGAAAAATCTCGATTGCCGTACAAGCGATTTATTGCTTGCTGCATCATGAAGGTGATGATGTTGTATTCTGCGTTCGGAGTCGGGTGAGTCTGGTCCGAGTTAAAATAGGCAAGATTAGAGTAAGCGCCGTCTGCACCCAAGTTGGGATTTGCGGCCATGTCAATCAGACCGTCCGCCCACTCGCTCCAGGCAGGACGAATCAATCCGTTCAACGTGTTCTTCCACGAATCCAAACTGACTCGCGATAGCATCGTGCAAACAAGAACTTTCCAACCAAGGGAACGACGAGCGCGCGCATACGCGGCCAAATTCGAAATTGTTTGCTGTGGGTTTGATGGACCATCGTTTGTTCCGCACCACAATACACAAACATTTTTCGCCCCGCCAGGATTAAAGGCCGGGTCCACAGATGTGCCGCCATCCGTCAACTCTTCCAAGCTGGTGGTTCCACCAAGAGCGTTGTTGCCCACGACGAAATTTGAGTCGGTCAGAGTGATAAGCGTTGATGCTGGAGCGCCGCCGACACCTGCCGGAATCGAGTCACCGTCTACCATCACTGTATCGGTGTTGTGAGAATTGAAACTGGAGTATGGTGTTACCGCGATGCCGCGATTGACCATTTGTTGGTTCAAGAACGCGGTGTTTTGCAAAACTTGCGCTGGAGTAAGTACGGTCGAGTAAAACAGAGCGTAATATATCTGACCAGTAAGAAAACGCGCCACGGTATCTCCGGTCGCGGACCCGCCAAGTTGATAATTTCCTGCGCCCACCTGGCCAGCAGAACTATTAATGCTGTACAAATATGCCGATGGCTGCGCGCCGTTTATATAAATCAAGTCATTCGGACTGCTCAAAACCCAAGCAACAGTAACAGGTCCATTGACGAAGCCTCGCACACCTGTTCCAAAGTTGGAACCTTGATGCGAGCCCAAACGCATAGAAGCGGTGTTGTTCGGAGAACCTTCTTGCGGTCCCGCGCTGCCCGTAATATTTTCTGGTCCAAAATACACACCACCAGTCGTACCCGCACCGCCATTATTGCTCATCAAAAAAGGCGTGCGTGTGTCTACGCCAGCGGCTCCCGTTTTCGGATACGCAGCGCAGATCATCACGCTTTTTGCATTGTTAAGTGCGGCAGGAAGTGAAACATATTGCTGGGAAGAACCTGCGAAGGACAAACCGTTCGTCAACCATGTCGGAGCTTGTGCGCCCGCTGCAAATGTTCCAGTGTTGCCGTTTCCAGATGAATCTGAAATTTGACTTCCCGCGCCGTCGAGCAGCGCATATTGCGCCATCAAGCCCGCAGTAACCAGCGTCGGTGCGCCATTCACATTGCTTGCAATACCACTGCTGCTTGCCAGCGGCCCGCCCAATCCAGTGGATAGGCCAGAGGCACGCAAATCGATGATGGGAACATTGCTGGGATTGGTGAAGGAATCGGTGCCTGTGTACCAAGCGGGAATAACAATTGCCTTTTTTCCGCCTGCCGCAACTCTGTTAATAGCGTTTTGAATATTCAGCCCTTCTCCCGCAAATAGAAAAAGGTCATCGAGTTGCATTTATTTTCCCTAGGGCTTTATTTTTTCTTTCGTCTTCCAACCAGAGTTTGTACATCTGGCGCGGTTGGAATCTGCACCACTTCCGAACCGGGGATATCTGTGGTTTCATTTTCAGCCCAAATCGCATCCCATTTATCTTGGGACACCTTGGGACCACTGAATTGCGCGCGCTTGCCGCCTCTCGCAAGAACATCTCCACCGTTATTCATGGGCTCCCCTCAATTTGCGCGCGACCTTTACTCCGTCGCCGCATTTGTTGCATTTCCAGCCGTGCAATCCGGCGTAATCCGCTTTGCGCTGATTCTTCTCGCCTTTTTCCTGTTTGATTTCTTCGCGCTTGATACACGGGGTCTTGGTAACGTCGCCGCCGCAGGTGGCGCAAGAATAAAAATAACGTGGGCTCATGGTTAGACGCCGCTCGTGATTAAAGAGACGCGTTTGATTTCAAATTTGAAGGGTGGAATGAAAGCTGTGATAGGATAAAACTCAAGATTACCTGTTGCGTCGACAACGAATCCGCCTAGTTGGCGAAATATTTGCAAAGCCTGGGCAAGAATGATTCCTTCCTGCTGGCCTTTGCCGTGCTGAACTGGGATTTCGATTTTAACGATTTCGTTGCTGGCCGAAACGAGCCTTGCGCTAGCTTCGACGTTTGTGACCACTACCGGAACTTGAACGCGGCCTTGCTCTGTCTGTTGCATTATCCTCTCCTCAGAGATAGTCAACTGCTTTTTTGGGGTATTTCCATTCTGCGAAATGGTGTCCAACCTCGGATTTGAACCGAGAACTGAGCGTTCGTAGCGCTCCGTGATGTTCCGTTTCACTAATCGGACGTAAACTTATGAGATATTGAAAAAGTTGATGCAGTAGAGAATCACTGCGACCGCGACGATGACCTAGATAACTTTCTTGATGATGTCATTCATCGGAATGTAAGTCGTAATCAGGTACACGATAAAACCAATCAAGCCCAGCTTCAGAATCAAATACAAAAGCGATGTGAATCCTAGTGCCGGAATCAATGATGCAAACATTTGTGTCCTGTCAGTCTTTGTGCGAGTTACATTTTGAACTGGTGCCGAAGGCAGGAGTCGAACCTGCTACGAGTGGTTTTTCAGGCCACCGCTCTACCGCTGAGCTACTACGGCATTAAAATTGGCAGGCCAAGAAGGATTCGAACCCTCATTGTATCGTTTTGGAGACGAACCGATTGCCATTATCTTATCGGCCTGTAGAAACTTGGTGTGCCGCGATGGGGTCGAACCATCATCCCTCGCTTAAGAGGCGAGTATTCTGCCATTGAATTAGCAGCACAAAATTGGTGGACCGCGTAGGGGTCGAACCTACATTCCAGCGCTTAAAAGGCGCGTAGTCTGCCATTGACGTAGCAGTCCATAAATTGGTACCGTTGGCGGGATTCGAACCCGCGTAACAACCTTGAAAGGGTTGCGTCCTGGGCCACTAGACGACATCGGCAAATATGGTTGTCAGCGAAGGAGTCGAACCTTCCCGTCGCGCTAATCAGGCGCTTTCCCTGGTTTATAAGGCCAGGCTGCACGCTGGTGCTGCCGACAATAAATTGGTGCGCCACCCCGGACTCGAACCGGGACGCTTTTTACGGCACCGGGTTTTGAATCCGGCATGTCTGCCATTCCATCAGCAGCGCAATAAAATTGGTACCCAACGAGAGATTTGAACTCCCATGTCTTTCGACGACGCGTTCTAAGCGCGTTGTGTCTGCCGTTCCACCAGTCGGGCACAGATAAACTTGGTTCGGGGTCTACGACTCGAACGTAGATTCGCGCCTTCAGAGGGCGCTGTCCTTCCAATTAAACGAACTCCGAACAGAAATGGTTGCCCAAGAAGGATTCGAACCTTCATCGACGGGATTCAAAGTCCCGCGTGTTGCCAGTTACACCATCGGGCAAAAGAAAATGGACTTCTCTGCTGGAATCGAACCAGCGGATTGGCGTTTTGCAGACGCCTGCCTTCCCACTTGGCGAAGAGAAGAAAATTGGGGTGAAAGGGGGAATCAAACCCTCGCTGCCGGATTCACAGTCCAGCGTGCTCTCACTACACTACTATCACCTTTGAAATTGGTGCGCCGCGATGGAATCGAACCACCTACATCTTGGATGTAAGCCAAGCGTTCTGCCAGTGAACTAGCAGCGCATATAAAATTTGGTCGGAAATGGTGGAGTTGAACCACCGCCTCATGCTTCCAAAGCATGGATGCTACCGTAACAACTATTTCCGAATCATAAACTGGTCGGGGAAGAAGGAATCGAACTTTCGTTTCACGCTTCCGAAGCGCGTATCTTAACCACTAGAAGATTCCCCGAAATTGGTGTTGAAGGTGGGATTCGAACCCACAACGACTCGTTTAGAAGACGAGTACTCTAGTCCGTTGAGTTACTCCAACATAAAATGAGAGTGGGACGCGGCGGAATTTCACCACACTGTAGTCTTGCCCAGTGGCCACCAGAACAAAACCTGTCGGACGTAATCCCGACTTACGCTACCCGTAGAAAATGGCGGAATGGATGGGATTCGAACCCACGAAGTCTCCGCTGACAACGGAGCGCAATAGGCCGCTATGCGACCACTCCAGAACTTGTTGCATAAATTCTCGGCTCGCACCCGCATTCGAAGCGCGCCAGAAAATCAAAAAGTCTTTCTTCGACCGCCTCGGTAATCAGCGCGGTTGGATGTTCGCCAACCCACAGGTTGCTGGTGTCCGAGTAAATCCAATTCTTAATCTTGCGTTCGTCCAGGTACTGTTTGACTTCCTGCAACTGCGCGTTCAATTCAACCTGCAACACGATAATGCTGTTGCTCGAAAATCTCGCGTTGGGAACTCGCCCGCACACATGCGCGATTTGCGCCATGATGTGTCCGCAAGACATTTCGTGAATCTTTTCGGGCAAGATTACTTTCCTTGCCACCACAATGTAATGTCGCACCGTTCTCCTCGAAAAATTAAGAGACATGAACCAGAGAACTGCGTCCGAGCTTTATGCCTTTATGGCGCGGATGACGCTCTGGCCCTACCAGCTTTGGTCGCGGCAATGGGATTCGAACCCATGAGTCTAGCTTATGAGGCTAGCGTGATAACCACTTCACTATACCGCAAAAATTGGCTGGAGACATAGGATTCGAACCTACATCGTACGAGGTAACAGCTCGCCGTCTTACCGTTAGACGAATCTCCAACAGAAAATCTTACTACAAAAATTTGGAGCGAAATGCGGGAGTCGAACCCGCGCCTTGACCTTGGCAAGGTCAAGTACTACCGTTATACGAATTCCGCTTGGAGCGAGATAGGAGAATCGAACTCCTGTGTCCTGGTTGGAAGCCAGGTGCCTAATGCCATTCGGCCAATCACGCATTGGGGAACTTCATGTCGTTACACTTTCGCGGTGAAAGCCCCATACCGCGCTCTTTCCATCATCGGTTCACAAACTTCGTGCCTAGTTCAGAGTAACTTTTTTCGGGTAGGTGCTCGAACCGTTGGCACGGTGGCGTCTTTAGTCAGGGGCTTCAGCCATTCGCCCGCTGTCCCTTCCGAAAAAACTTGGAGCCAAACGAACGAATCGAACGCTCGTCTGCGCATTACAAGTGCGCCGTCCTACCATTGAACGAGTAAGGCTCAGAAAAATTTGGAGCACATTGATGGAAATCGAACCATCGTCTCACCCTTACCAAGGGCGAATTCTGCCATTGAACTAAACGTGCTCAGAACTTGGAGCAGGGCTGTGGAATCGAACCACAATGACCGCTGTACGAGAGCGGCGTAATGCCTTTATACGAGCCATGCAAAACTTGGAGGAGAACCAGAGAATCGAACTCTGTTACCCTTGCGGGTAGTACGGTTTTCAAGACCGTGAGGCACCATTGCCGACTGCTCTCCGTTATTTCTTCAGGTCGCGGAATCCTAAATAAATCAGAGTCGCGCAGACCACAATAAATCCTATCATAAATTGGCGGAAGGGGGGAGAGTCGAACTCCCACGACCCTTTCAGGTCGCTGGTTTAGCAAACCAGTCCGGCTACCATTTCGGCACCCGTCCGTAGAAAAATTGGTGGACAATGGCAGAATCGAACTGCCGTCCGCTCGGTGCAAGCGAGCAGTCTTACCACTAAACGAATCGCCCACGTTTAACTTTTTCTTTATCTTTCCAACGCTTGGCTGCGCCATTGTCTTTCGCTCGAAGATATCGAGCCGCGCGCCGTTGCGTAGCATTGGCATATTTCTTATTGACCCGACGAGCACTTCCAACATTACATCCAAGATGACTGAACGCGATGTTATTCAAATCGAAAAACAATTCAACGGGAGTCTCGCTATCGAGCCACGGAAGTTTGTGTTCGATGGAAAACTCTTCTACCGTTTCAATTTTCTTTCCGCATCGAAAACAGAAATCGTCTCCTGCCTTCTTTGCCAAATTGAACATGATATTCTTTCGCAATCGAGCAGCCGCTGTTCCGAGGCTTACGCCCAACTGTTCCTTCTTCTTGTCCAAACAATTCATTTGACTCTCCGTGAAAGAGTTTGTCAAGGGAGGTTCACGGCCTCCCCCAACGATTGATGCAAAAACTGGATGAGCGGGTCGGAGTCGAACCGACTAGAGCCACCAGGGCTCGGTTGTTTTACAGACAACTGCATTACCGTTCTGCCACCACTCAGTTGAAACCAAAGCTCCAGGGGTTCGGCATCACTCCGAACACTTGACGGTCAAGCCGCCCGTGGTATACTTCCACTACCCCAGTCTGGGTTGTTACTGCATGAACCGTGTAGGCGTGCTCGACGCCTCGTTATCCCTCGCGCTTGGGAAAAGATTTGGACTGCCCGGACTTTCTCCGGTCGCCAACGCGACTCTGGTTCTAACCCACCATTTCAATAGGCACGCATCCGAGTATGTAAGAACACGCGCTTTATACCTTTATGGCGTGTGCAAGACCCGAACACTACAAACTTTTGGTTTCCAAGGATGGAATCGAACCATCATTTCACGCTTATCGGGCGTGCTTCCTAACCGTTAGAAGACTCGGAAACAGAAATTTATACTCGACTTACAAGAGCTTTTTTCAAAACATCTTTGGAAATTTTTTTTGTTGGTGAAGGCTTTGCGCAACCACTCCATCGCCGCGCGGCACGCGCTCTTGAATAACCACCATAAGTTCGAGAGCGAATTGCATCTATCGTATCTTGTGACATATGGGTCCCAAGATGATTCTGATTGCCTTCCATGTTCTCGCTTATTTTCCTTTTCGTGCTTTCGGTGCGCGGCTCTCTTACACCGGAAGAAGAGCGGCTCATTTTTCTGCAACTGTCCGCACTAAAGTATTTGCCATCCCCGCCAGATTTTAGATTATATCCGTTGGGAACCATTGTATTCAAATCTATGATGGCTTTTTCTTCAAGTCGATTAAGCTCATCCAAATCTTGTGTCTCAGACAAAACCATCAGCTCAAAATTTTCTTCCCCGTGTTTTCTTATGGCGACATGAAGAGCAAAATCTTTTCCCGTTTCGGCGGCGCGTACATGCTCTTTCCAGCGCTGTTCTACAGAGCGAATGGTCTGTCCTATGTAGCTCTTCCCAGTCGTTCTACAAAAAACTCGGTAGATGTTCATCGATTCACTACTAACCATTATACCTGAAACCATCGCGTTTGTCAACAACTATTTTATATGAAGGCCCCGTTTCCGAGGCCCTCACAGAAAACAAAGACTTTAGGCGAAAGCCTGCACATCTGCCGTAACGAAGATGCGCTGCTTTTCGGCTGGCGGCACGGCGTTGACGTTCAACACGCCCTCGTCCACCAAACTGTCCGTGCATAGCGCGCTCGGCAATGCCAAGCCCGGGTTTGACGCCTGGGTCACGGACACTGCGTTTGTCGGAGTTTGAATCGAAACAGAAGACCCGCCATTGGACGGCGCATTGACAGTCGAAATCTTGCCCGACAAACTCAACGTGCTCTGGTCGGGGTTTCCGAACGGAGTTGAGAAGTTCACATTGGTCTGAGCCACCAAGTTATTGAATGCCGTGAGAATCTGGGCACGGGTCACAACCGGGATGTTAGCCTGGTAGGTGCCGCCCAGAATTGCTCCTCCACCCTGAAGGATAGAGTTGGTGTTCAAGCCTGGATTGGGGGTTGGATTCGGAATGGTTACTCCCGAAACTGCCGCGTCAAGCGGGAAAGACAAAGCCGGAAAAGTCAGAACGCTGGGGTTCAGCGTCAAGAGGTTTTCCAGTTGCTGCAAAGTCAAATCTGATAGTCGTGGGGTCACGGCTGGCATAGAGATTTCCTTACTTTCGAACTGGGACTGCGTTCGGGCCTATCTCGAAAGATACGACCCGTGATTCTTAGATGACCTGGGCAGGAGCTTGAACGATATCCGTCAATCCTGCGAAGGCCGCGCCCGCCGAAACGACCGGAAGAGCTGACGGAGGAACCGCCACGTTAATCTGAACTCCTTGGGTGACCTGGATGCCCGCGTTCACGATGATGCCGGGAGCAATGGTCTGGGAATTGAACTTGCCCGTGGTCGGGTCAAAGTTTCCGCTGTTGGTCGGGCCAAGGTTGGCGGTGAAAGCTGCCAGCACAGAGGCGCGGGAGATGTTGCCCAACGGGAAATCGGTGGTCGAGAACGGGAACGTCGCCGCGTTCGGGTTGGTCAAAAGCAAATTCTGAAGATAGGTCATGGGAAGCTGGGCCAAGTTTGGCATGGAACTGTCCTGCGGTACTGAAATGGGTGATGCGTCCGGGTCCCTCTTCCCGTTTGAAACAAAATCTACTTAATCTGGGTCCGGCTGCTGGTGCCGCTGCCCACTGACGTGCCCTTGGTCGACGCTGAGCCCGACACAATCACGTTCTGCTCCCCAGAGCGGTTCGCCAACTCGGCCAGAAGCTGGGCTCGGGTCGGAGCCCCCACGATTCCCTGAATGTTCCAGGGGAAAGTCTGGGCGTTGGGGTTGTCGTAAAGGGACGCGATGAGCTGCGTTGTGGTGAATTGCTGAAGCGTGGCCATTTCTCTACTCCGATGGAACTGACGGCGGGTGGTTCGGGTCCCTCTGCCCCAAAAACGGGCGACGAGACAGGTACTGCTTGACGAAATCGTTCTGCAAATGGGGGTACTTCTCCAAGGAGAACACGATGGAGCCATTGCAATAGCGGTGGAGCGCGCCCCGGATGCAGTTCGGACACCCGGCGTCAGCCTTCTTGTGCAGGGCCGACTGGGAACAGCCGTGGAAATGGTCGATATGGGCACCCTTCAGTTCGAGAGGCTCCTGACATATTGGGCAAAGCCCACCCTGATACCCGAAAACCAGCCAACTCTTTTGCTCCCATGTTATGCCGTGCCGCGCAATGTCGCGCCGTAGCTGGGAAATATCGGCTAACATGTCGTAACCCCTTTATTGTGAGTGACGTATGGCAGAATGGGTCCCTGGGAAAATGAGACAAGCTTAAAATTATTTGGCGGGGACGGCCTGGGGTGGAGCGCCCAGTGGCTCGCGGGTCCCGCCTTCGATTTTTCATCGCTGTCGTCAAAACCTTACAGTCTAACTCGCTGATACCATTGGAGATAAAATCCTCAGGGCCTGGCATTAACATTGCAGAGTATTTCAGTTTTGAATATTGCAATTCGACGGGTGGCTCCCCCAAAAGTGCTCTTAAGAGCACCTTATATAGAATAAAGTGCTCTTAAGAGCACAGGGTGCGTTAAGCTGCAATTCGACGGGTGGCTCCCCCATCTTCGCTTTCGTATCGCTGGGCAAGTTCAGGACCACATCAGCACTTGCCAGACAAAATAGCGAAATGTATGGCAAACTATCTGCAAGTCCTTTGTATCGGCCTCGCACAAAAATAACTCTTTTGTAATCAGCGGTTCGTTTGATATTCGCCATCGGGGAGTTGACCAGTTCGTCATCAGCGAAATAAAATCGAAAGGAAAACTTTTTCATTTGTCAAGAAAATAATTTTACGAACGGCGAAGATACGCTATATGCCTTCTGCCACATTTCGTTACCATTTACCGTTTTATGCAAATGGGGTGAAATCTACCCAAAACAGTTAAACTCGCTCGTTCTTTGGTCGAAGTCTTCGCCTTTGTTCTATGGACACAACTCTGTCGGTGGCAGTGTCGATAATCGCCAGCATCCACTTCCCCAAATGTCTTATTTCTCTGCCTTCCGTTACCTCAGGCAGCAGCTCGTCGGGGTCACAGTTATCTAGTGTGTGATTTGTGATGGTTAGTTCTTTGTTGGCGTAGTCATTGATGGGCAGACCGTTCACATACTCCAGCAACTCAGGAACAGGTTTGAACCATTCGCCGTGTGACCATGCGTGATAGAACTTTAGGTGCATCAGCCGCTCTTCTTGACGCGAGCCCTCAATCACTCTCAGGCATACCAGCGGGTCGGAACTTTGAATTCCCCGTATGCGAGCAATCACTCGGTCTCTGCTATACGAATCGCTGTACGGTGTGCGACCTGCTGAAACATATCCAATCTTGATGTTCTTGGTGATGGTGCCTTGCACGAAATAAATCATTGCTTCAATCTCTCCCCGCGTCTCGTTCATATCCCCACTCTCACTTCATCCTGCTCTTGTTCGTCTGGTTCGGGCAGCATTATAAACCCGCGTCTACTTTCATCGCTGTGACCTTGTAAATCAGCACGTTGCGTCTCATCCAGTCAGTAATGTCCTGGCGCGCGTCTAGCTCTTTGAGCAAATCTTCCCATTCGATGTCTGAGCAGCCGCGCTGAACTGTTTTGCTGTCAGGACCGAAACCATCAACCAATCTCAGATACTCATCGGGAACAACAAGGCTACCAGCCATCCATACTCTCTGTGCGCGGTATATTCGCAGCGCATCGCAAAAATCGCCGCCCATGTCACGGGCGAAAGCTTCGACTACTCTATCTCTCAGCGTCATACTATCCCCTCCGCGTTGTCGATGAGGCGAAGACGAAGTCTGCGGGCAGTCTCTGGTGGAGGTGTAACAGAGAAGCCGTGCAAGAATCGAGCGCGCCTGCCGTCGTCCAGGTGAATCTCGGTGTATGTCGTCTCTGGGCAATCAGATAGACTGCCATCATGCCAAACTGTATCGTCGCCTTTGCCTATCGCATGAGGATGTCTGGTCACTGGGCTTTGTGCCATTGACCGCAACCACAGAGGCACACTATTTGCTCGGCTTCTGCCTGGACTCTCAACCTGTCCATCACTCTCTGGTGCTGTTCGGGGTGTTCTGTTCGCAGGTGTTCGTTCTGCTGCATGACCCATTTGTCGGCCAGCTCTGAGCCCGGGAAAAACATGCCCTTGGGCACGGCCAGCTTAAACGTGCAACCCGATTCTGGGCATTCGTACGTCATGTCTCTGTCTGGGTAGGTCGCTGTTCTAGTCGATTCGCTCACTGCCCGTTTCCTCGTTTTCGTTTAATCCATTCAGCACAGCCAGATTTCTCTTCTCTTTGACTTCCGCTTTCTTGTGGCGCAGCAATTCGTCCAGACTCAAGTCGATGCCCTGAAGCGCAAGCAACATGCGTTCACCCAGGGCTAGAAAATCCACCTGCTCAGGTTGGCGACGCAGCGCGCGAATTTCAATCTTCGTGGAGCCTTTGATGTCTCCGCCAGGGTCGAAGTTTGCATACTCAGCGTAGTTGAGTTTCCCTGAGTCATGCACAATCTTTCCTGACGCATCCACGCGATAATCGTGTTCGTAATTCGTTTCTTTGGTTTTCGATTTCGCGACATTTGATTTCAGGTTGTTTATCGCGCCCTGAGTCATTTTGTCTGAGTCTTCAGCGTGAGACATACGGTGTTACTCTCCTGTCGGCATCTTCTTGCTTCGGTGCTGGGCCGTAACTCTTCAGTATTTTCTGCGCCAGCTTGTAGGCAGCGTGAATCTCAAGGTACAGCTCACATTTTTCTTTGGTTGTCATTGCGGCGGAATCACTTCCCCGTCCATGCCTACAACATCGCCTGCGTTAACCTTGGGCGCGTCTGGCATCTCTTTGTGCGACCATTCAAATCTGGACCCACCAGGGAACGGAATTACTTTTGAAATCTTCAAACTCGCAGGCTCGACGCCATCAGGCACATACAACGGTTCAACAATAGGTGCCACGCCCTTCTCTGGGGCTTCGGGCACTTCGTTCAACTCTTTCTCAAACTCATTGCTCGCTTCCATCGCTGCGGCCTGGCGCTCCTGCGCTGTTGCGATGCGCTCGAATGCGCGCTGGATACCAAACAGCGGCGTCAAGAAGCTCTGAGCAATTCCAATGATGTCATTGAGCATCATTAGAATGGGATGTCATCATCGATGCATTCCTCGTTGTCGAACGGCTGCTGAAATAAAGCATCTGCCTGGCCCGGTGCATCAGGCACGATAGTGAAGGCCGACAAAAATGTGGGAGCAATGGATTGGTTTTTCTCTGCTTCTTCGCGCGCAATGCGCGTGTAGTCCTCGGGAGTCTTGCGAAGCACAATCGCCAGGATGCGGTCAAGCTTCTCTTCGATGTTGAACAGTCTCTTTTCTTCTGCGCTGGCGTATGGTCCAAGTGCCATTGAATTCTCCTCTCCAATTAGAATGTGTGACCCCTTATTTTTACGTGTCAAGGGGTCGCCCCAGCACGGCTCGAATTTTAAGGCGTCAAGCGAGCCTAGACCGAGTTACGCCTTTGCTGCTTGTGCTGCTGGCGGAACGAAAGTCAATGTTGCAGACTGCGCGACAGCGTTTGAGATGGACAGCGCGAGGCTGGCGGTTAGGCCGTTTCCTGCGTCTGTACCAGTGATGTTCGCTGAACCAGCAGAGATGTAAGCAAGCTGTCCCGTGTTCGGGTCAACTGTTGCAACTGCCGGATTGTCGCTAACAAACGATACGGGGCCGATTGCCGGAACTAGATTACCGCTGCCGTTCTGGCCATCGAATTCCTGAAACAGTACGCTACCCGGCGCATCGTTGATGTGAACTGATTGCGAATTTGCCATTAGTGCTCCCTTTGAGTCTACAAATTTCAAGACAGCAGATACTGCCTTGCCATGCAGTAGCTGGTGCAATTCAGACTCGATTGCCCCCAGAATCTTTGCCATCACCTCGATATTGAAATCCGTGAAACGCTGGCGGAACTCGATTTCGCGAAGCTCTTCTCGAATTTCTTCAAGCCTTTCCAGTATTTCTTTAGGCCAAAGTATCATGCCCGCTCCCTATATGTTGAATGGGCTATCCATTGCAGCCTGCATTTCTGCGCGGGCGTCCTTCAAACGCTTTTCCAATTCCATGCGCGTCTTCGTCTTATCGATATTTTGCTGTGTAACAAAACGCGTTTGTTCGCCCGCGTCTTTCTTCAACTCACGAACCGTTTCAATAAGTTCCTGGGCAATATCGTCATCGAGTCCGCGAATTGTCGGCTCTTTCTTGTCGAGCAAATTCTTGAGCGAAGTCATTTCGCACATTTCGCCGCATTGCATAATCTGGGTCTTGTCTTCGTTCATGCCCACAAAAACTGTGCACGGTTGGAGGCGGATGTACTGCCCATCTTCGCGCGTAACCACGAAGTCCCCGTGAATCTTGCAGCGATAGATGGCGCGTGCTGCTCTGTCGTTGTTCATCTCAACCAGCTCCCGTAGCCGTGAGGTGGCGGCGGCAAGTCCGGCAACGGCTCAAAATCTTCCGGCGTATCGCCCACGTAAGTGCGGCGCTTAATCAGCTCGTTTTCGCGTCTAAGCATCGCGTTTTCAGTGTCTTGCATGTGGCGCTCGAAGTCCAATATCTCGTCCACGGGCTCAGGCTCCGATTCGCAAATCCACTTCTGGATGGTGCGGACAAAAACCGCCGCTAAGTCTCTTACCCCACTGGCAGTTCCAACAAAGAATTTGTAAATCTTTTGGTCTATTCTCGATACCCAACTTTTTGATTCTGCCATATAGATGGTACCCACACAGATTTGCCGTTGGAAAACTGGTTTTTCCTAGAGCCTGTCTCTCTCGAATAGTCGTTGCTGTAGGTCTTCGCCCTTCCTTTCGACCGTCATCGTTGATGTGGTCAAGAGTTAAAGCTGCAAGCATCGTCTCTCCGCAGCATCGACACTGCCCTCCATACCAGCCCAAAACCAAAACTTTCAGTCGAATCTTCCAGTCTCTGCATTTCGCAGAGTTGTGCTCTACGCAGTATGTTCCTGTGCTTCCTGACGGCTTTAGACACCCTTCAACAGAACAGTTTCTGTCCATCAAGTGGACACCCCAGGTACACGCGTAGCTGAAAGACGCGGAAATCAACTGAAACCATTATACCATATCTGCCGGGCAAAGTCAATGCTAATTTTCGGGAATTATATACTTGAATCCCTCGTAATTATTTCTAACTCGTTGATTTGCCACATCTCGATAGTTGGCAGACCCCTTGGGTCGCCGTAACAATCTTTTTGAAACTCAATAACTAATCCATCCGAAGTAATATCCAAGATAAGCCCTTCGTGGCCGCCTCGAAAGTGATAATGTTTTGGAACTTGAACTAAATCACCTACCCGCATATCCAAGTCCTTTCAATTCTGTATAAACCTCATCGAACGCACGGGCGCGAGATAACCAAACGGCCCTATCAATAGTCGTTTTCGCTCGCTTGGCGGCGTATTCGGCTTCTCGCATACGCTGAAGAATTTCGAGAACCGGTTTACGGTCTACCATTGACTATCTCCTTTCTTTTGTTGTGGGGGTTAACTATATAATTCCCTAATTTTCCAAAGTCGCGCGATACCACTGCTCAGGTCCATTGGCTTCTCTCATCGGCTGTTGTTTGCGCCCACCCTCGCCTGGTTTCAGTGCGAACGTCCAAGGCGTCCCATCCGCGTCCGACGCGATGCGACGGCTCTTCGGGCGCTTCTCTGTCCATGTGCCAGACGCTGGGTCAAACCAACGCGGCGGCACGGGCGGCGGAGGCGGCAGCTTGGCACGCTCTTCCTTGGTCATGGTCGCTGTCACGTCAGGCGCTGGGCGACGCGGCGGCGGTTCCGGGTGCGCATTGAGCGCGGTGTCTTCGACTCCGTTATGGTCAATCATTTTTCTTCGTCTCTTTGAAGTCCAGGTCTTCTACGTTGATGCCCATCAAGTGTGCGACTTCGTTCGCATTCCACTTGTATCGGCGCTTCCATTTCGACGTTCGATATTCATTAGCCAACATGTGATTAACGACGAGCGCTCGCCAGGCTGAAATTCCGGCCAACCTTTCTGTCTCGATTTCGTTCTCTCGCGGAATAGGGCGCGTTGTCCCTGTCGTAATTTTTGAGAATGATGGCCAAATCGAGCGCAGTGAGGCTAAAATACTCATGATATTCTCCGATAACGGCCTCCTGCTTTTTCACGAGCCTACCATCGCGTCTTTGCGAAAGTCCACGGGCAACGAAAACCACGGCAGCCCAAGATTTGCGGCCACTTGAAGCGCATCGTCTTCCGTGTGGTAGCGCATGGCCATGCTCGGCTTCTCTGTGGTTTCGATATCCCCGTTCAGAGCAAAGCGCAAATACACCGGGCGCTCTGTGTCGACGGGCCACTTTGAAACCAACCAATAACGAATCACATTGACTTCATCGGTCACGGCGTTCTCCTCGTTCTTCGTGGCGCTTCATGTTATATCTAATCTCTGCGGCGTGCGCGCACATTGCAATCGCGGCTATCGTGAGTGCGACAATACTGCGCGACAGCAAAACATGCTGCCCTTCCCCGCTCTCTGCCATGCCTGCTGCGAATTCAGACAGCGAGTACAGAATCGATAGCATCCACAGGCCGCAAAAGCCTGTGGTCATAGCGCGATGTTGAACGGCATGCCAATCGATTTTCATGCGCTGGTCAGCGGGTGCGTGATGCCGTGAATCAATGTCATCTTCGATTCAAGCAGCAAGCGAAGAGCGGCGGTGCGATGAGCAGACGACGGGACGTTGGCCAGAGTCCCTTCGGCCAGCTTCAGGTATTCGCGATTCACCGACTCCAAAAGCTCAAGCTGGTCCTGGGTTGGTTTGTTCGGTACGAAGTCTGACAGAATCATTCTGATTTCTCCTCTATTTGCGATTCAAAAAACTTTACCGCCGTTTCAAGATTCTCCTGTTCCTTGCTGACCGTTGGCTGCGGATTCGCCTTCGCGCGTCGCGCTGCAATCTGTTCCGGCGTGAAGTTACGCGACGGTGAATTCTTGGTCTTGTTCATTGCTTTGCCTTTCTGCGCGCTGATTTTCTTGTTCTTGCTCTTCGTTTCTGCCAGGGCAACGAGCTGTCTGGTGAATTCGATGCGCTCCGCAGACGTGGTCGCCAGAGCCAACGCGTCAAGAATTGCTTGCTCTACTTTACCTGCCAAGATTTCCCTCTCCGTCGACCGTTTCTGTTCCGGTCGCATCGTATTTTTGCACAATCAAATATGGTTCGTACGGCGGTTCTGTTTCTGAACGCGTGTAAATCACGATGGGCAAAGTGGTAATGCGCAACGCGGCCTGATTTATGGTGGCGCGATGAATCGTCTTGCTCATCCAATCGGTTTTCACCTTCTGCGGCCCTTCCGCTATCGCGCGGCGAACCACATCTTCTTGCCAGCTCATTTTCCGTCAAACTCCTCGACTTGTTTCATTTGTTCTGGTGAAAAATTGGGAATAAGCCCGCTGGAAAATTGTGTGCGCATTTCATCCTCGCTGTTGTGAAAAGTGCTCACTGTGCTTTGGACAGTGACAAGTTGGCCGCGATTGTTGAACATGCCCGCGCCAGAGTCGCCGTGATAGTTTTGAATGTCTATGACAAGTTCAATAGGCGCGTCGTCGTGCGCTTGGGCAATCTTGACTACATAACCTTTTCGAAAAATGAAGAGTTTGCCTTCAGGGTTCCCCCACATATAAAGCTCATCTCCAATACCGACATCTTCCCCGAAAGTTGCCCACTTCTCAAATTTCTTATCCACTAGATAAATTGTATGGTCCAGTCCATCACGTGTCAGACCGATGATGCGGGAGTCTTCGCCGTCAATCATGATGTCCGTGGTGGGACGTTCGCAATGCGACGCGGTCAGCAAAGCGTGCGAACCGATTGCGGTCGCGCTGCATATCGCTGGCGGACCCACGACCGTTTCCTGAAAAGTGACATGGGCGTATTCACGAATTTGGGCAGCCAAAGTGCGTGTAGGCAACACTGGCTTGTCCGTTGCGGTTTGTCCGCGACCTGCTGTTACCATCAAAAGCGAGAGAATTGCGACTAACGCGATTCTGGCTAGGGTCATAACGCTCCTCAATCCCACATTTATATTACCACAGTTTGGTGCGTCTGTCAAGGACCGTTTATTGGCGGTCGTACGAACCATCGACTCCGCGATTCTCGCCAGGCGAAAGAGGTTTAGCGGTAGACATCGCGCCAATAGGCTCGTCGCGCTTCTGCATCACCTGGGCATCTGTAAGATGCTGGTTGCTGGTCTGGTCATTTTGCGGGGCCACGAATTTTCCATGACGTTCTCGTACCCAAGCAGGTCGAATGTGTTCAATCGCCGCCCACGGCGATTTTGGTTGCAGGTCCTTAACTTCTTCTGAATCAGCCATTTGGGCTCCCTAAAAATAATTTGAAATAACGCTTGACAAAAATCGTAATGTCTGGCAAACTGTTCTTGTTAGATAGGAGGATTCAAAAATGAAAATCTTCAACGGCAAACTCGCTGCGCGAATAAGGGCGAACGAAGAACTGGTGCAGCGCTTCACGGTGCGGCTGACCACAGACAAGCCAGGTTTATCATTCACGTCAGCCGACTACCACCGCGAAGTTGCGCCGATTCAGGAACGCATCAACAAAGACATCGCAACGTTGGCTGCCCACGGCTACGACAAGCGTGGCAAGAAGGTGCAGGGCTGATGCGCTGGCGAGTCCCAAAGAAATAACGCTTGACAAAAATCGTAATGTCTGGCAAACTGTTCTTGTTAGATAGGAGGATTCAAATGTTGATACTTATCGCGGTCATCTTGGTGCTGATTCTTTTCGCGGTCATCGACAAGGAGACCACTTTGGAGTGGATTATCGGGCTAACCAACACCGCCATTTTCCTGTCGATAGGGGCGGCGGTTCTTTGGGTTGGTTTTGTGGCTGGGCTGTGGATAGTAAACGTCGCTCGCAGCCCCATTCGCTCATGCCCTCAAGGTCAGGTCTGCTTTGTGTCTCAAAAAGATTGCCATGCCGTTGACAGCATTCCGGGAATCAAAACTTTGAACTCCGATGGCACTTGGACTGACGGCGGCTGCCCAACTAAGTAACAATCGAGGCTCTAATGGACTTCTTATCGAAAGCGGAAGTCGAATCTGTGCTCCGTATCGCCTGGAAAGAGTCGGCGCGGGACCATCTGATGCTGCTGCTCAGCTTCGGGCACGCTCTCCGAGCCTCAGAAGTGGTCAATCTTCGCGTCAGGGACGTTCTGGACGGCACCATATACGTTGCCCGCCGTAAGGGTAGCCTGGCCACGGACCAGCCCCTTCTGAAGTCTGCAAACGTGTTGTTCGATGAAGTCAAAGCTCTGTCTGTCTGGCTAATGGAACGTGGCGACCATCCCGGCCCGCTGTTCCCTTCCAAGGCGCACCAGGCCACAGGTGGCGCAATGTGGCGTCAGAATATCGCGCCCATCGTTTCCTACTACATGGGCAAAGCTGGAATCAAACCGGAGCTGGCACATCACCACAGCTTCAAGCACGCCGCGATTTCTCACATGCGGCGAAGCGGAGTGTCCCTTGACCTTATCAAGCAATTCGCGGGACATCAGTGTTTGAGCAGTACCGTAATCTACACCAATGCTTCTGACGGCGAAGCTATGACCGCTTTCCAGGGGACGCTATGAGAAACTACGAGCACTCAGATTACCTTGATGCAATCCAAGTTGCTCGCCTGCGCAAGAAAATTCGAATCGCGGTCAAAAACATTCGGAAGAAGTCAAACGTACGATTCGACTCTATCGCGTTTTGCGGCAATAGCGGTGCGCTGGTCGCGCCGGGCGTCGCATTGCAGATCAACAAGCATCTCATCTTGGTGCGCAAGGGAAAGAGCCACAGCAATCTTCAAGTCGAAGGCTTTCTAAGCAGGAAGTACATCATCTTGGACGATTTCGTTTTTCGCGGAATTACCGCGCGGCGAATTGTACGAAAAGTTAAAAACTTCTGCGGCGGTGAGTGTGTTGGTTTGTACCTGTACAACAGTCGCATTTTCATTACGCAGCCCAAACTCATCAAGAAAAAAATCTACCAGTTCAGAAAATCGGGGGCACTATGAACGCGGAAGAATTCACCAAGTTTCGCAACGCGCAATACGAAAAAGAATGCGCACATTTTAACGAGCGCTCCCAGGAATATTCTGTTACGTTTGAAGACAGGATTCAGCCGCTGGGAACGCCAATTGATTTGTGGTTTCTCAATTCGATAGGGGTGAGCCTGTGATTGACCGTCCGTTCGTGCACGCGGGGTACTTGGATATTCTCCAACCTCTAATTCTCCAGCAGCACATCGATGCCGCCGTGCAACAGTTTCAATGGAAGAATCTGGATTTCGATTCTCTGGCGTTCACTGGCGCAAGCGGGCTCATGTTCGGCCCCATGCTTGCCACCGCCCTTTGTAAAAATATGATTATGGTGCGAAAGCCGTACGAGCTTGCTTACAAAACCTGCCACAGTCCTTACCTGGTCGAAGGCTACGCTCGCTGCCGACGCTACGTCATCGTTGATGATTGCGTAGCAACAGGTTCGACTGCCCGCCACATCATTCGAAAAATCCGCGACTTCGCGCCGGAAGCAAAACTGGTGAACATATATTCCTACGGCGATATATACCACACCTGGGCAGATGATTTTCTGAAAGATTGGAGACTCACAGAAGCGCTCTACGAATCTGTACCCAAAATCGAAGCGGCAGTCACTATCGCGGAATTGGATGACCCGACAGTGGCAGACGCGCCATCGGGACGGCTAGTAATGACAGAGGGTGAGCTAGCCTTGATGCGTGGAAAAGTTTCTGCATCTTCACTCGTGTTCGATACGGGTACAGGAAAAACTTGGTTCTCTCCTGAATTGACAGTGGCCGCAGCAGAAGCTTCCAGCAATGAGACACCTTCCGGCACGAGCCCGTTCGCTCCGCCAGAATCGCCCTGAGCCTGGCGCTTCGCGATTTCCTCTGCTATCGCGGCCTGCATCAACAAATTTTCATCCTCTGTGGTCGTAACGCGAAAAGCGTCGCGCGGAGCGGTTACTCCACGGGACGCTAGTGTTGTGCTTGATTCTTTTGTAGGTACGGGGTTGTCGCCGCGAGTCGCGCCGGGAGAAAAATCCCAGGGCGCTTGGCCCGCGTAACGTCCGCGCTTGTCCGCGTAGCTGATAGCCACGGCTTACTCCGTTACAACAGTGCTTGGCTTGCCGACTCCCAGGTTGGTGCGACCATCGCGCTGGCCGTTTGCTTTACGGCGCGCTTTCTCAGCCGGGCCTGGTTCGCGGCGCTTCGTTCCAGTCGGAATGCTCTGGTCGAGCAACGCTGTATCCTTCGTGACTTCCTTGTCTTTCTTAGCCATATTACGGGCTCCTAAACTTTGCGTCTTCCGCCAGATGCTCTCATTCGCGGTTTTACTTTTTCGGGCAGGGATTTGCCCTTCGATGCTTCATCCCACTCCTTCACGTCGATTCCTTGCTTTTCGAGCTTGGCTTTGTTCGCGTGAAAAAATTTTCTTTGCGCGTCCGATTTGTAAGGCATGGTCTACCAACCTACGCGAACATGCTTCGAACGACGACGTACCGTTTCTCTCGCCCACCCGTGGATGGTTTTATAAACGCGAGTGAACACGATAATGGCCCCAACTACTAAAAGCAATTTCACTGCATCTCCATTGCGGCTTCTTCTTCAGAAATTCCGTCTGTGGATTCACAATCCGGGCAGTTTTGACCAGCGGCAAGCCAGCGGGCAATAGCAGTCCAGGCGCATCTTCGCAGTTCCTTGACGGTGCGCGGCTCCTCGATATTTCGAGGCTCCGTTATTTCTTCGTCAATCGCTGTCCAATGCATCGGACTAAAAAATTGCCTTGATGCGCTTCAGCGCGGCGGCGTAGTCGGCCTTGACAGACGCGTCAACCTTAGAAGCAAGAGCCTCAAGCTTGACGACTTCTGCTTTCACGGCGGTCTCTACTGCGGACGCGGTGCCGTAGTGATACACGGCGTATCCTGCGGCCACGCCCAAAGCGACTACCAAAACTACGAGCAATGTTGAGACAATCATTTTATTTCTCCTGTGAGTTTAGTTCCGAGGGAACACTATTCTGCTTGCGTGATGCAATCAGGCTGGCGCGATTCCAGCTTGGGTACTCAGGCGGGGGCCATCAAGTCGCGGTGCCCCTCGAAATTTTGGTTGGCTATTAGTGTTGAATGGGTTCGTCTTACTAGAAGCGAATCCTTGCCCGGCCAACCAGCGGCCAAACTCTGAGAGCAGTCATCGCAGCATCGTCACGGCATTTCGGATAAGGGCAACTCTTGAGCACTGAAGTCTTCACAGGTCCGCGCGTTTGCGCTTAATGGACTGCCTCAGACTTGCAGGGAGTTTCCTAGTTACCAAAGCCAGCATCAGATGGCTCGTGCTCTCAATCTCTATAAAATCTACTTGCTGGACTACGGGCGAAACACATCAAGTTTGCAGCGCGGACACTGCCGCGATTCGAAACCTTTTAGTCCCCTGACCAGCTCTAAGTGGTCCGTTCTCTTACAACCACCCGCCGTAAGTGCTTCATTGTATGGGATATCCTCATGCGGCGAGTCTTCTATTATCTTCGAAATGGCTGGGTCCACTAAAACCGTCTCCTAATTGCTATGAATAGTGTATCACAGTGAGACGCGTTTGTCAAGGGGAAAATGAGCCGCGTCAAGTAAATTATGAGATTGGCACAGCTTTCCGGATGCGCTCCGCGATAGCGCGCCCCGTCAGCATCAGCATGGGCAGGAATCCTTGCGACTCGAACCAGTCCAGTATGCGCCAGCGCTCGTTGTATCGTTGTTGATGCAGAGCCAGCCGCGCTTCCTCGGATACTTGCAAACGTGCCGTTTGCCGGTCCAAGGCTTTGCGCAAAACGTCGTTTTGGTTTCTTTCCCAAGTTACAGAAGTTCGCAAGTGAAAAATTTCGTCGCCCATAGTTTCTTTCTCTTTGAGCAGGTTTTCAGCTCTCTTCATGTTCTGCGCGCGAAGACCATCCGCCATATCGAAAGACACCTTATGAAAATCGAGGCTTGCCTCCAACTCCTCGATTTTCTTGTCCTGACGGAAAAGTTCAAACACAATTTTCTGCCAGTCTTTTTGCGATATCGTTACTGATTCCACTATTCACCATCCTTTTTCTGCTGGGCGGCCCCCGCTGGCTCGGACTCGTTGAGGATGGCCAGCAGCTTGTAGGCAATGTCGTGCGAAACACAGGTGCAGCGCATACTTTCCCGGAGCGCTGAACTCCACTGCCCTATCTTGCAGCAAGGGCAATGCTCCAAACTTCCTGACAGTTCGCGTATCCTCGTCAGCTTGTCCATTTTGCCCTCAGTATCCGAACTCTTCGCGCGTCTCACCCGGCCACAAACTCTCCGGTTTCGGCTCCAGATAATAACCCGGGCATTCGTGATCGCAGAGCGAGTTTGCCATCTCCATCGGCGCGGACCTGCCCACTGGTTTCTTGCGCTTGTGGCACACCGTGCAGTCCACCGCTACGCCTACCTGTTCGTCGCTCATGCTCGTCCATCATGAATGTATTTACCGGGCACGTTCAAGTTCACTGCCCACTCGTGCCTGGCCTCGATTGCTGAGTCCACTTGCGGGACGCGGGCACGATCAATCTGTTTAACGTGATGCGCTACGCTGCCGCGCAGTTCGACGTGCAGACTTGAAGGTGAAAATGGGTTGAGACTTTCCAGTAGCTTTCGCACGGTTCCTCCAGCATTCGTTGACTGTATCCGCCATCGAAATCAGCGACACGTACACGATGATGAAAATAAGCTGAATCACGAGTTTGGCCCGAAGATGCAGAGCCAAATCAAAAGCACCACTATGACAGCAAGAAATAGAAGTATAATCACGTTTCCTCGAATTATTCCGAGGCTGCTTAAACAGCCTCGGAGATTTTACGCAGCCAGCGCGAACTGCATTGCTGGTCGTGCGTATCGCTTTGTGGTTTTTGCGATTGTGTTTTCCACCAGTTCGCGTTCTGTGGCAGAACTTCACAAATGCTTGGCCCACGTTGGCTTCTACACCAGACTGTTCTACAGGCTAGCGGCCCAGTCTGGCGAATTGTTCCCTGCGGACACCGACTTGCCCGCTTGAACTTGTTCGTCGGCTCAGGCGGGTCACAATCCCGCATCCAACAGCGCGCCCTTCGCGGTACCTCTAGCGCCGTCCCGATTCAGTTCCAGTCGGGTTAAGGTTTCAGAGCCAATTCTTGGTTCGTGCCTCCTGCTATTTTTAGGCTGCCAGCGTCTGATCGACGGGCGGTTGGGCTGTTCGCCTGGGACTTCCCTTTGCGTGTCCGCACTTCCTATGCGGGCAGGTAATCTCCCTTCAACCGTCACTGGACTTTCGCCACAGTATTAGCGGCACTCCGAATTCAGCAACCTGGCTGACTGTTGATTAGCGTCCGACATTCCACGGTGTCTTTTCACTACCCGGTATCCGCTTCCTGATTCGTACCCAACAGCACCAGTACTTCGCGTCGGCCAAATCCATAAGACCGCCGTTCGTCGCGTTGCCGATGAACCAGCAGGAAGCAAGCAGGGACTAGCTGTATCGGTTGTGGGTGGTCATCCCATCAAAACCTTTTTGCTTCCTGCTCGTCCATCCCAAAAGCCTGTACTTGACAAGGCCAGGCTCTCAGTAAGTAACGAGCGTCGCTTTTAGCGAACAGGAACCATAAACACCTCCATTTGACTACATGGGTGATGCGCAACTTTCACGGCGTTCCTAACACAACCAGTCTCTCATAAATCGACGTTCGTGTCAAGCGTTATTTTGGGGAATTATATATTTCACTCCCTTAGAAACGTGAACCCCATTTCAAGTTCACGCGAATACGAAAGCACTTAACATCAAAGATGTGGTCGCCGTTCGCACTACGGTCGTAGCCACCCCACCATGAAAAGAAATACCAAGGTAGCGGGATACGACTTACGTTGATATACATTCCAAATCTCCTGTGTTTTCTTGCGGGAGTCGTCTATATAATTCCCTTATTTTGAGCTTTATGCGAAAAATTGCTGCGCGCCGAAAGTGCCCAAAATTTGATGCGTGCGTGCTATTTGCTGCATCCAATTATCTGCGGGCAAGGATGCTACCTGTCCGAAGTACCGTGCGCCCGGCGTAGTCTGCGTGGCCGTGATATCCTTGTACGAGCAGTCGTAAATTTTGTCGATGATGTTCAGCAGACCATCAGGATATGAAGTCAGCGATGGCTCTTCGAAGCCCGGCTCTGGTCGAGTTGGATACGCTTTGAGAAAGTCTGCGCAAGCCAGCGCGTACGACGCGTACGTCTGCGCTTGCCCAGGTCGAATGACAACATGGTTGCGAATGGTGCAGGCCACTGCGGCCAGCTCGTTCACGTCGTTGCTTCGAGACAACATCCAAACTGCGCGGGCGAACAAAGCCGCTTCAAATGCTTGAGGTGTCAATTCGATTCTCCCTGTGGCGCAGTCTTTTTGTACGGGCAGCGATATCCGTTTGCCCACTGACGCAAATGTTCGACGCAGCAGAACCAATGTTTCTTATGGCTAGCATCCGTGACTTCAAGCAACTCTTCTGCGCCGATGGTTTCCTGATCGTCGCGAATCTCCAGCTTCGAAGTACAGCCCTTGATGTCGCAAGTTATGGTCGTGAAGATGGCCATTATCTTTTCCTCCGACGCGCTTTCGAAAACTCTTCTCGAAAACGCTGTAAGATTTCAATAGCTTTATCTATCTTCTTGATGGAATCCGGCGCGCTTGAAAAATACCACTCGATTTTTCTGTTGCAATCAGACAAATCAACTTCGCCCGTCACCCCTCTTCGCCCCCTGCGCACAGTGTATCCAACAGTTGACCCGCAATCTAATGGGTCAAGGTATGATATCTCGCTTGCGTAAAGCATTCTTTTCATTCTACGCCAGACTCGGATACACGCGACGTGCTCGTGCTAGCAGCCCTGGCAGCTCCGCAGCAATATCTGTTCGACGTTTTGCCAAGTCCAGATAAAAATTCGCTTGCTCTGTGCGTAGCGCAGCAGCGAGCGCAGTCGGATTGCGCAGATTCGTCTGCTGCAAAGTCACTGGCCCCATATCGCCGTCGACATTCACGCCCAGAATCTCCTGAAGCATAATAACTTCACGAGCCTCGCCATCGTTGATGCTGAAGCTCAGCAAGCATGAAGCCACGTCATCAGACTCCACCTGGTCGCCAAGGAATCGATTCCAATATTCTCCGCGATAGATTTGCTCCGCTTCGAGCAAAGCCACTGCGGGCGCGGATGTATAGAAATCTGCGGGCAAGTTTGAGTGCTTCGTTTGCGCGACTCCGAATCGAGTGAGCCCGCCGCCGTCGCCCAAGTTTTTGACGATGCCCGACAGCGTGCTGTCTTCCTGCCGCATCACCCACTTGAATATCGGGTCGAAGTTGGCCATTAGAATATGTGCTGCTCGTGTGTGTCGGAGATAAATACTATTTTCTTCACGAGAATATCTCGTTAGGGTCGTCGCTTCCGAACGTATCAGAGCTTCGTAGCGGCGGCAGAATATTTGCTGACCGAGTTTCGAGTACCGCAGGCTCCTGCATCAGCGGCGGGTCGACGGAGTCGATGGGCACGATAACATCCTCGTTGAATGAATTCTTGCCGATGCGCGTGCCCGGCTCCAGCAAGATGTCTTCTCCGTTCAGCTTCGCGTATTGCGCGCCTGCTGGCGGGGTGGGCAAAGGTGATGATACGAAGCGTGCATCGCTGCCCTGCATCGGGAAGATGATTGGCGCGGGTGCTTCCTTGCCGTCCATGACATCCAGAGCCGCCTGCATGGCGCGAGCCTGGCGTTGCAAGTTAGCCAGACGTTCGTTGGCCGCGTCTGCTTCGCTCTGGGCGCGCGCTATCTCTTGCGTCGTGGAAATCAGATTTTCTTCCGTCTGTTCTCTAAAGCTGCTCATGTTCTTCCCTCTAGTTTTGCGTCTCTCATTAAAAAACATTCCGGCAACCCTTGCGGGCACTTATGACAAATCGTCGCGTCATTCTCCATGCAGCTCACGCTTCTGCATTCCCAGGTGTCATTGCACACCGTGCATCGATGCGTTCGCGTGTGAACTTCTTCCTTGCACTTCTGTTCCTTGAAGAGCCCGCCCTGCGCAGGTTTCTTACGCGGGCTCATTTATGATAAACCAGCTTGTAGGGTCATTCATTCCGTTATCTTCCCTTTGTTCGTGAAAGTCAAGTTCTTGTCTTCTGAATTGGCCCAGTCTACTTTGATTCTGTCGCCGTGCTCTGCCTGCTTGCTGGCGATGATAGAAGCCATTGGGAAGCCAACGAAGCGGTCAATGGCGCGATTCAACTCTCGCGCTCCATACAGTTCCGAAGTGCCTTCCTTCAATAGAAATTCTTTGGCTGTATCCGTGAGCTTGAATCGGATGCTCAGAGATGGCGGCATCTTGGCCCCCGGCTCCAACTTGAAGTCGCGATACGGTGCGGACCAGATGCGCCATTGCAACTCTTCCAATTCCTTGGCCATGATAATCATCAGTGAATCCCGCTCAAGCGGACGGAACACAATGGTACTATCTAGGCGGTTCATAAATTCTGGGCGAAACTTTTTCTTCGCCGCTTCCTTCGCAGAGCGGTACAAACGGTCATCTGATTCTTTCTTCTCCGCGACAGAACGAGTGAATCCGATGCCCGCACCCTCCGCCGCGTTTGCCATTTCTTTCGAGCCCAGGTTCGTGGTCAGGAAAATAAATGAATTACTGAAGTCGACACTCTTGTTGTTGTTCAGCGTCAATCGACCATCGCCCAGAATCGTTAAAATGCCGTCGTGCAAGCGCATGTGAGATTTCTCGATTTCATCGAAGAGAAGAATATTCACTTTCGATTTGGTTGTTTGATATTTGTCAATGTTTTTCTGCGACAACAGCGGTTCAATGTCGCTGCCCACGTACGACGGCGGCGCGCCCAGCAATTTCAACACCTCGTGCGATTCCCCATACTCCGCGCAGTCGACACGCGTGATTGCATCGCGGCTCCCCAACAGCTTATGGGCAAAAACCCGTACAGTTTCGGTCTTGCCCACGCCTGTCGGCCCCATGAATAGAAACACGCCCAGGGGACGGCCAGGACGATGCATGTTTACCGTCATCGGAACATACGCCTTTACAATTCGTTTGATGGCGCGTTCCTGTCCTATGACGTTCGCAATGAGGCTGTTTTGTAGCGCCTCCACCTCTGGCGACAGTTTCTTGATGTCCATCACCGTATCAGTCATTGGGCCTTCCCAGGTCATAGAGAGTCGTCGGTCTGTTTCGTTTCTGCAATCGCTTCTGCCACAGACGGTGCGGCGACCGGGGCGAGTGTCGGAGGTTGCGGCTTCTCCTCTGGGTTACGAATTTCGTACTTGATGAACTTCTGAGCCTCTTCGGGCAGGTTCATGCTGAACGAATCTTCCTTGACAGGAACGTTCGCCATGATGTACTGCACAATATAGTTCTCGAATGGCACGGTCATGAGTTGGACTGTTGAGAGCCCGGCTCCCGGCCCGCGCAGCGCTGGGTTTTCAGACACTCCGGTCAGCGGTGTGCGCCCATCCAAACTGTAACGCCCGGCCCCCATAGGGACCAAGACCCCCTCTTCTTTGTATTCGAAGTTGGCCAGCTTCTGCTCTGCCGCGAGAACTGATGGCGCAGCGAGAATGCTGGAGGCACGGCCCCACTTCAATTCCACCGTGTTGAGCACGAAAAGTTCTCCATCTAATGTCTTAAACTGATAGACCATGTTATGCCCGGCTCCCTGGTTTTGCGTGTCCGCGATTGATTCGACGGCTCACGTCTTGCTGTTTCTTTTGTGCCCGAACTTTGAGCGCGGCCAACCACAGATAGTGCATGCGCGCAAACTTCGGAATTTCCGTCAGCGTCGGCGCTTTGACGTGAGGATAAAACTTCTGATATTCTTTGACAGCCAGAGCCAGCAACTCTGGGTTGTGTTGCAACAGCGCAACGTGCTGGGCAATGAAACGGGTTCGGGTCTGACCATGACGCTTGTGCATGACGCGGCGCAGCATTGGCTTTCCAAACATCTCCTCGTTCACTCGCTCTGGCACTTCGAACTGGTGGAAGCCCTTCTCTGGCGTCCAGGTGCGCTGGGTGGTCGCGTAGCGCACGTTAGCGCACTTGGGACCAATCAGACGATGGCGACGACCGCAGCCACCGCAACGATGCATCTTGCCCAAGTCTGGACGGCGCTCAGAGAAACTTCCGGTGAGCTGGATATTTTCGACGTACTTCTGAAGCAGGACTGCGCTGCTTAGGTCTTTTGCGACTAGCTGGTCAACTGTTACTGTCATTTTTTCTCCAATACGTCGCGGATATCCATGACGTAATACATCAGCCCGGCGCACATTCCCGCAATGCAACGAATCGCCTCTTCCTGGCGGTCAGCAAGGTGAAACCATATTGAAATGTAAAGCGCAGCGCTTATAAGTAACCACACGTATTTCATTTTAGTTCATCCTCGCAATTTGTAAAACTTTGTCTGCGTACAAGTCCGCTTGGTCGGAGCCTGGCGTAATTCCAAAGTATCTTCGAAGCCCTTCCCTATTACTCCCGCCTTCACGAACATAGCGGGCAAGGATAAGTGTGCCAACTTCTACGTTCCGCGTCGGATTCAACAACTCCGTCCGCGAATATGTCCGCCAAGTGTGACGGTCTATTTGTAAAAGCCCGATGGCCCCATCTTTGGACACAATGGAAGCGCGGCAAGAAGATTCTGCCACAATCGTTGCAGCCACGAGGCGCGGAGAGATGCGGTTCTTACGTGCATAAAACCCTGCTCGTAAAGCCAAGTCTCTCCCATTTGCGCACCCAAAACTTGCAAACACTTTTCCTGCTGCGCTGGCGTCATATTCAATTTGCTTAGTTTCATTCTCGGCATCTTCCCACTTCCTCACTTGCGTTTCGTCCGCAACCCGTCCATTGGATGGAATCGACACGGGCGCGTTAGCCCATTGCCACACCAGCATGCCGACGCCTACGACGGCCAATGGTATCCCGAGTTGCAAAGGGTTTCTCATAGTTGCACTGTCGTACAACTTCTAAATTTACAGCCCGAATACAGGGCGTGGTGAGTTAATTACATCTTCCCAAATGTCAGGGACCGAATTCTTGATTACGCCCAGGGTCGGGCTGCGCGCATCCACGATTCCGTGAGAGAACAGATTCCAGAGTGCAAGGCGACCCAACTTGATGATGGGAGTGCCGCGAAAATCCTCCCTCAGTTCCGTGACAGTCGGCTTACCCGGCGTGTGGTACGTCTGTTTCTGGCGTCGCATTAAAGCCTCCCAAGCATCTTTACACTATACCAAATTCCAACGCGTTTGTCAAGGACTAAGTCAGGGAATTATATAGTTAATTCCCTCGCCCCTTATTAAGTCGTTTCTTTCTGCGAATCCGTCGCTTGGTCGCTCTTTGCCTTTGCACTCAGGACAGATAACACCATCTTTCCAGAGTCGCCCTTCCAGATACTTGCGAGCAGACGGTTCGTCTGGGAACAGTTCAAAGAGTTTGAAGGTGCTGATAGTTGAGCGGCTCATACTCGCCTCCGAAATATGAATAATCCCGCCAAGAATCCCGCAACTAAGCAGCCAGCGAAAAATAGCAGATAGATTGTTGTGTCGCTCATTTTTGCACCAGTGTCACGAATTTGCCGCTGGGTTTGTATTGCGCTACGTGAAACCATCCGCCGTCATATTTGATGCGAAACCTTACTTGCATCACGGCCTCGCGCTCTGAACGGTAGGCGTTAACGAGGTTTGGCTTGCCAAATTGAGTGCGACTCCAAAACACCACGTATACCGAGAGTTTTTTACGCTTCATTGACGTTCACCGTAATCGTTACGTCTACTTCATTCTCAGATTCTTTGCTGTTCCGCAACTCTTGGTTAAGATTGGCTGCAATGCGCTTGGCTTCCTTCTTGGTAGCGATGCCCTCAATCTTTGGCCCGGCGTATTCATTGCCGTCCTTGGCAATGCCGACGCTTGCGACAATCCATCCGCCACGTGCTTTGCCGTTGCTTGTGACCCAGAATCGTATCATGTGTGTTACCTCCATGCTTCACATTGTACATAACTACCTCAAGGGAGTCAAGTACACTCTGCGAAACAGGCAAAATAGTTAACGCAAACAAAGCACTTAAAGTCTCATGTTTTGTTGCGGTAGTTATCTATATAATTCCCCTAAGTCAGGTCCAACTCATTCAGACTGTCGAGCATTTCCTGCTCGCTGGTTTCCGGGGCTTCGAAGAAGTCGATGCCGCTATCTTCGTAATTTGGCTTGTCAACGTCGATTAGGTCCACGCTATACTGCGGGCGATTCGCGCGATTCGGCGGCGCTCCGCTACATACTGGGCAAAGGAATCCCCATTCTGGCTTCAGCAAATTTGACGGGTGCGCCGAAGTATGCGCGCACTGTACGAGCCCTTCTGGTCCCTTGCTCTTTCCGATGCAGCGATATTCGCTCACTTGGTCTCCGATACAACAGGGATGACTTCTGCCGCTTCCTTGCGCACTTCCTCGAATATCTTGCGTGCCAGTTCTCTACGCTGTCCGCTGGTTCGAGTCTCCGAGTATTTCATTAGAAATTATCCAAAACGTACAAATTTTTGTCTATAACAAGATACAAAGTTGAATCGGGTGTGTGTCCCTTGAATATAATTTGGTTCAATCTGCGGTCAATAATCATGCGATTAACCCATTTCGTAAAAGAGTTACCCAAGAGGAATCCAAAATTATTACCACCGAAAGATACTGTAGTTTTTTGACAAAGCCAAACATTTGTTTCGACCACAACACACACAGGTAATTCGTTCTGTATGACCCTAACTTCGTTGCCGCTGGCGGTTGTGGCTGTAATAGTCTCCGCCCCTTTCATTTCATCTGTGGTCGGTAAATCGTTAATCAACACTCCAGAAGACCCAGTGTCCAACAATGCCGCATTGGGCGGTCTAAAGTCCACCGAAGTTTGAACATACACACTTCCGTTTTCACTAACGCTAAAAGGAATGGCTATATCATACCCTTTCATGTTACAGTGACCTAGTCCGTCTTTGGTCGAAGCCGGGGTGCAAATATCTTTATACGTTTTTCCGACTTCCGCAGGTTCGTGACTTATAGGCACGCAAACATTTCGCTCATCTCGTTGCTGTCCAGGGGTGCAGTTTTGGGTGCGCAGAGTAGGGTGTTCTGTGTTCATTGGACGGCTCTGTGCTTGCGCGGACAATGCGCAAATCAAAAGTGCGAATATCGCTCCTGCTAGAATCATCTTCATTTCAGTCTCCTCCAAACTGTGGCCTGCGGTTTCCGTGCGCGCCGTCAGGTCCAATATGACAATTTGAACATAAAATTTCAGAGTTGTCAAGCGAAATGTTTCCGCCCTGTCCGCGATGCACCCTCTCGTGCATGTGAGCCTGTTCCTCAGTTACAATCTTGTTGCACTGAAGGCAGCGCCCGCCTTGGGCAAGGAATAAGCGACGCCGTATGGCACCAATCGCTTCCGCCTTATCCATCTCTACCAATTCCATCATGGACGGGTACATGGTAAGCGCTCGAATGGCTTCCGATTGTCGCTTGAAAACTTCAAGCGGACGAAAGCTGGCGTCAACAAGAACCCAAGCCTTCTCGCTCATTCGATTTCACCCTCGATTGCCAGCGCAGCGTGGTCCGCCAAATAAGCCATGCAAAGTTTCAGCATGATGTCTTTGCGCTGGGCGTATTCCTTGATGTCGCTGGGAGTCACGGGGTCCGTATGACGCGCCGCCGAAATTGCGGAGTTGATGACTTCGCGCTCGTTGTCGTCCACAAGGAATTCGAACTCCAAGTCCATCCACGAACTCTGGTCAGGCTCCATGATTGCGCCAGCTTCGAACAGAAGCTTCTTCAGTTCCTTGACCGACACCTTGGGGTCCAGAGCCGCAGCCAGCGAGGCGGGAGTGATAGCCTGCTCGTTACCCTGCTTCGCTTTAGTGAGCACCATCGCTTTAGAGATTCCCATCTTCGAAAGTTCATCGGTCGTGACATCATTCTCCAAGACACGGGCAGATGATAGGTAATTGTAAAGTTGCGCGCGCCCAATGTTGTGCGTGCTCTTCAGGTGTTCGATGTACTGACCGAACGATTCGTACGAGCCGCGCCAGTACTGCTGGTCCGCGACTTCGCGCAAGCCGACCGCAAGTTGGCCGTAGCCAACCTCCAGCATCGATTCTGCCGCGCCCAACTTCGATGCCAGTTCTTCTACTTCCTGAAGTTTGGCCTGCGCCGTCATGTTCATCAGTGCTTCACTCATGATGTTCGTTCTCCTGTGGAGAGTATGGGTAAAACCGCCCTACGTTGCCGACAAAAATCTGACGGCACGATGCCTTGCCCGGCCCTTTGGTTCTTGATTTCATGCAGCGAATATCGGTGATGGCTTCGAGATTGTCGTCAATCGCGTCCGCTGGGTTCGAAGCATCCATGCGTTTAATTGCGCGGTTGATGTGATAGACGGCGTTCGCATCAGACGTAAAAGTTTCGCTTCCCTTCGCATCTGAGCCCTCAGCGACTCGCCCTCTGGCTCCGGCTTGTTCTTTACGCGACTGTCCCACGACGACAAAAATAACCTGAAGTTTGACCGCCATATTTTTGATTCTCTGCATCGCATCTGCTTGTGCCTTGATATCATCGCGTTCTCCTCGTGTAAGGAAATGCAAATGGTCCAGCACTACGATGTTCGCGCCCAGTCTGCGAATGGCCCACTCGATACTGTCCAGCACCTTACCGATGCGGTCAAGGTCAGGATTATATCCGATGTAAAATTTCGCATTGACTGCTTGCAATATTCTACCCGCCATCTTACGGTCTTCCGAGTCCAATGTCAAGCGGTCTTTATCAAGCAGGTTCGCGGCAGCCAATGTGCGGAATTCATCGGGCGACAATTCTGCGGAGTAGTTTAGCACCACACTGCCGTGCAACAAAACTTCGTCCAGTTCAATTTGGTCCAGCACCCAGGTAGTTTTGCCTGAGCCCGTGTGCTTCGCATAGAGACTGACTACAGAACCGGGCAAGATAACGGCCATATTATCAACCGCAGGGTCGCGGAAGTGCAGACGGCGCGGATTATCCATCGGCTTGGTGTTGTCGTCACCTGTCATCAAAACTTCTGCCAAGTCGTAATAGTCCGGCACAGGTTGCGCCAATGCTTTTTGTTTTAGATCTTCGACCAACGCTTGAAATTTTTCAGTGTCTCCATTGCAGTGTTTCGTCAGCGCGTCGTTGGCGTCTTTGATTCCTTCGGGCCAGTTCAAAATGTACACACGTTCGCGCAACTGATTCCACAATTTTTTCATGGCAGAAGTTCCTGCGGCGTCGTTGTCTCCTGCCAGAAAAATTCTGTTGGAGTGAACGAGAACATCCAGCTCCTGAGCGGAAGGCGTGTATTCAGAGCCAGGGTATCCTGCCGCGTTGTATCCTGCTTGCGCGAAAGCCCACACGTCGGGCTCACCTTCGACTACGAAAGAGTCGTCCATCGAAGAGATGTTCTGCATGTTGTAGAGCGACGATTCCATGTTGGGTCCGCGCATGATGCCGCTGATTGTCTTGCCAGTGGACTCGTCCAATTGTTTTTTCGCCACAAGAGAGCGGTACTTCAGGCACACGACCATGTCGTCTTTGATTGTGGGGATAACAATCCAGCCCTTGTCAACCCAAGGGTGTTTGGGCGCGATTGCTTCCAAGCTTTGAATGAATCCGACATTCAAGTCTACCGCAGTGTCGATGGAGATGCTGCGCGCATCAAGCCAAGCTGCCGCCTCCGCCGAATTGATAAGCGCGGCTTTCGGTTTTTCAAGAACGCTCACAGGGTAAATGTTAAATTTCTTAGCGGAAAGCACAGGAGAAAATGTGCTGTCTGCCAAAACCTTGCCTTCTTCCCATCCCACTATAGACACCGCTTTATCAATCGCTTGGGCAAATGAAATTTTGTCTATATGTGCCAGCACTTGGAAAACGTTCCAAGTTTTTCCACAGGCTCCATGACAATGACACAGCCACACACTCGCATCATTCCGAAAAATCTTGAACGAGGGAGTTTTTTCGTCGTGGAAGGGGCAGACGCATTCAAACTCCGCTCCATTTCTTTGGAGTTTTAATCTCTTACCCAAAATTTCTGCCGCGTTAATTTCCACTTTAAGTCGGTCAATTTGTTCTTTGGTGTAACTCATGATACCCCCTCAAGTAAGACACGGCTACAAGTAACAACTTTGGGTCATCTCCAAAATGACCTAGCCCTCTGTTACATTTGGCGCACAAAACGCCGCGAGTCTTTTTTGTCTTATGACAATGGTCTATGTGCTGGGCCTTTCTGGTTAGAATAGGGGTTCCGCATATAGAACATTTGTAATCCTGAAGCAGTAAAATCCCAGCAAACTGTTCTGGAGTCCATCCATATTTCAAAAGTCCGCTTTTGAATCTTGTTTTAGTTCTATGGATTTTAACTTTCTCAGGATTAGCTTTCTGCCACGTACGATTAGACTCATCGTGTTTCTTTTTGTTTTTCAAATATTTGGCGTACCTGCGTTCCCTGTCTTTTTGTCGAATTTGAGTCAGATTATCTCTCCTGTACGAATCGACTCTAGCTTTCACACAGACAACACAATGCGAGCACAGACCATCTTTCTTCTGTGAGTCTTTGTTGAATCTTCCAGCGTTTCCACACTTTGTGCAGATTTTCATAAATTTCACCCCTTTATATTAGATGCTGTGAGGGGTCGATTTGGTTGCCTACTCTCCGAAAGGATTATCTTTCAGTTTTTCTGAATCTTCGTCTTGCGTGTTTACAGATTCGAGAAGTTTTCGTTTAGACTCTGCCGCCGCTGCGTTACCTTTGGCGATGGCCGCGATTGTTTCTTCTGCTTGTTTCACCGCCGCAGCGTGTTTTTTCTGAATAGAGTAAATGATTCCGTCTGCGCCGCCATCACGGAAGAAATTTTTGATGGCAAATTTACGCTCGTAATCGTCCAATGGCTCGGCGTACGCTTTGAACGCTTGCTCAATCAAATTCTGCTCATAATTCACCAGCAATTTCTTGATATCGTCCTGGTGCGGGGTGCGGTTGACCAAGTCGAACACAAAAGCAGAAATCTCCACGATGCGCGGGTCTTCTTTTTGGTCTTCTCCCGCAGATGTGTTTTTCAGTCTTCCGGCAGCGACTCGAATGTAAGAAGACACGGGATAATTTATGTCGCCGCCGCGCACTTCCTCCGCCCAAGATTCAAAATCCGCTTCGACCATCGCTTTTCCATATGCCGATGCCATCGATTCAATTTGAAAAATTTCTTGAGGTGAAAGTCTCTTGGGTCCAAACCATTCTAATTCCTTGCCCGCTGCTTTGAATAGCATATCTGTGATTCTCATGGTTTTTCCTTAATTGGCTTGACTTGGTTTTGGCTTGGTACGGCTTGGATTGGATTGGGCGAGCCGTTAGCTGTCGCTTTGGTCTCGCTGTAGCGAGGCTGTTGCGAAGCTGGCTTGTCGCTATAGCGAACTTCGTTCCCTTTTTTCCCTCTCAAAGCCGCGCTTAGTGACCTTTCTTCGGCAGCTCTCCATTCACTAAACAGTGTTGGGTTACGTCGGCGTGAACCCCATTCCGTTTCCGTTATTGGGAATTTCAACAATACTCTGTCAGATACCTGTGGAATTCTAGCGAGTCTGGCCAATAGAATTGGGTCATCAGGCAAGGTGCATGCATCTCCCACCAGCCATGATTCGCATAGCAGAAGTATGTAAGACCCCACCTCTTCTGTGGTCATGGCCATGACATCCAGAGATTTCATAAAACGTAGCGCGTGAAAATCAAATCGAGTTAGGTCCGCCATTTATTTTCCTTCCGGGCGTTTCCAATCGTCTTGGATTCGCATCGAGGCTTCGACCGCTTTCTTGATTTTCATAGAGTTTGCTCCACCAGAAAAACTATCGCACTGGCAAATCAACTCTCCGCACCATGCAGGTGCCGCTATGTTGCAGGTGTCGCAATAGGCAAAAACAAATTCATCGCTATCAAAACTGGGGTCGAATCTCCACACTTGTCCCATATCATTTTTAGGTGGACCAATCAAGAAGAACACGGACTGTTCTGTTTCCGCGCTCAGTCTTGTCACTTTTGCGGTTTCTTCCATAGTAGGCGCAGTCGGTTTTACTTCTGCCCACACATTCAGTTTTGGGAGAAAGAAATCCGGTCGATAGGATAGAGATGGGCTTCCGTATCCATTGGGTTTGTATTGGCCTGAAAACTTGAAGCCTTCTGGCTCGTAATCAAATTCGATACCCAAAGTCGTAAAGAAAGCCGCCCAGCGCGCCTCCAATTTCGACCTGTATTTGATTCCGTTGTATGTTGTGGGTGAGCCGTATTTTGTCATATTAGGCATTCTTTGCGCTCCGAAGGTCTGTGTATTCCCGCGCTAGGGTCAAAATGCGTTCAGGTACCTCGCTGGAAGGGGTGATAATCGCCGCCATTGCCATCTTGTCAGCGATTTCAAGGGGGTCTTGGCCCGAAGTGCCTAGCGGCTGCTGAAAACTCACCTCCGCGCCCCGGGACGCCGCCATTGCGCATAGCCACGCCAAGGATGCATTTAGGCGGACGAAGTCAACACCTTGGACATGCTCGATGTTCCCGAAGCGAATCACGTCTTCTGCATTCAGGTTAGAGATAAACCCGGTGATGTTGAGCCCCAGGCTTTCACAGGCGGTCACAAGTGCGGCGATATGCGGGCCAAGTTTGCGAGCGAATTCATTTTGGTCTGGCATTGTCCCTCCATTATACCACGGAAGCGGTTCTTTTCGCAAGCCGCATTTTGGCCTTGCGTTCCTTCTCCTCTTCCTTCGTCAGCTTTTTCTCGGCCCGCTTGTTAAAAGTCTTCAGCTTCGACGCGTCCGCCATCCGCTTGGTGACAGCCTTGAACTGCCCTTGCAAATCCTTGGCAGCCAAATAGCATTGAAAGTCCTGTTCCCACTCACGTTCGTACCACGCTTCGAAAAGTTTGCCCTTCTCCGCGTCTTTGGACAGGCGCAGAATCCAACGAGATTCGATGCGGAGTGTGGAGTCTTCCTCATGCAGAGCGAATAAATAGGCCGCCGTTTGCAAAAGATAATCCACGCTCAGTTGGTTGCTTGATTTCCAGTCAATCAGCGAAAGTTCATCTTGAAAAATAGATGGGCAGCATTTTGGGTCGTCGCACGAATCCACAAGCGCGGTGCCGTCCGCCGTTCCGGCGTATCCGTACTTGCGAGAGTAAATCGGGCGTTCCGTCGTCAGAAATCGCACGTTATGTTTCTTCATCCAGTCAAGAGCCCCCAGTCCGCAATTTACCGCGCGCTCGTCCGTGGGAGCCATCACGTCCAAATCGTCTACGATGCCATCGTTATGCTGGATGGCGTGCTTGATGGAGTTTTCAATCCACTTGTGCGCCAGCCCGCCAACGTCTCCCGCATCTTCTAGCTTTTCCTTGTGCGCGCCCTTTGCTTTCTGGGCAAGAGCGTCGAAGTCTCCCCACGGAATAGAGTCCGTGAAAACGTGGCCTTCCGCATCCTCGGTGCGCGGCATTGTGCGCAGCAGGGCGAGATATCCCATCTTCGCTGCCCAAGGTACAAGATACAAACTTTTGTCGATGACATGCAGCACGGACGTGACGCCCGCCAATGGCGCGAGCCCGCCATCTACGTGGCGATACCAAGTCCAGTTGGCGCGGTCGAACTGAAGCGTTTCGGTGCCATTGTAAAATTTGATTGGTTCTTCTAGCTCCATCTCTTTTTTAGCCATTAGGAAATAGTCTCCCCAAGTCGAGTCTTACACAAAAGTCTGTCTCTCAGTTTTTCTTTTGGCATGGGCGGTTGCCAATAAGTATCTGGCGCGCGCCAGCCCAATTCGCTCAATAAACCCTCAATTTCTAAGTGCGCGTCTTCCTTGCTATCGCCAAATTCTTCGATTAAATCTTCAAAAGTCGGAAGGATGGTTCGTTTTCCTTCTTCTTTTAGACGCGCTTGCAACTGCGCGATATATCCGATTTGTTCGTTAGACGCAGAACCAACAAACGGGTGCGGCCATCCTTTCTTTTTGTAAAAATCGCTACCAGAAAAATCAGCAGACATCGCTGCAAAAATTTTGATTTCCCTCCAAATTTTTTCTACTATTTCCATTCTTCTTCCTACCTCAACGCAGTGTTCGCACATATTAAAATAGGCCTCCCTGTGTCGGCTCGACGGGCCGCGTTCTTGTGCCAGCTTCGTTCTGCAATCGTACGATATCTTCGACGCTCAGGTCCAGACGCAAGAACGAGCCCGGCATGCCTGTGAACGAGATGCGCAAATAATCCTT
>Ga0302306_10000201_pt1 | contig 44331 bp, 35 predicted proteins | sample III_Palsa_E3_1_FD_198761 | JGI IMG/M metagenome (GOLD analysis project Ga0302306, IMG submission 198761) | Peat permafrost microbial communities from Stordalen Mire near Abisko, Sweden - III_Palsa_E3_1 | ecosystem: Environmental > Terrestrial > Soil > Palsa > Peat permafrost | place: Sweden...
ATGAAATCTTCGATGGTCGCGGGATGGAAATCGCGGATGTACCAGCCGCGGGCTTTGCGCATGACTTCTTCGCGGCGCAGCTCGTACAGTTTCAGGATCAGTGTGGCGTCTTCTTGCTTTGACATTAGTGGGAAAACCTCGGCGTCGATTATGCATGAGTAGGGAATTCGTTCGAAATAATTTGGGAGTGGGACGCGGGTGGCGGGCGGGGTGTGGCTTGAGGTCGAAGAGAGATCCATCGTCGCAGAAGGCGCTCCTCTGGATGACGGCCAAGTGCGGGTGGGAGGCACGGCGGCGGATTGTGGCGGCGCTGCGCGCTGATCGTTTGGGTGGTGACGCGGCGTTTGGGCAAAGCGGTGGCAGAGCCGCCGCACTCCAAAGGTTCTCGTTGCTGCGATCGGCGAGGCGTTGGATTGGCGGCGCGACTGGATTGAGGAAAGTTGTGTCGAATATCATGGGTCGCGACGCGTGGGGTTCGGTATGCTGGCGGGCATGGATATAAAAATTACGGCGGTCGAGGCGCGGGTTTTAGGGGCATTGGTGGAGAAGGAGATTACGACGCCGGAATATTACCCGCTGTCGTTGAATGCGCTGGTGAACGCGTGCAACCAGAAATCGAACCGCGAGCCGGTGATGAACCTGGATGAGGACGCCGTGGTGGCGGCGATGCGCGCGCTCGATGCCAGAGAATTTGCGGGCGCGGCGAACACTACGGACAGCCGGGTGCGGAAATACGAGCACCGGTTGCAGGAAGTTTTCAATTTTACGCGGCCGGAGACGGCGGTGTTGTGCGTGTTGCTGTTGCGCGGAGCGCAGACGCCGGGAGAGATTCGCGGGCGGGCGGAGCGGTTGCATCATTTCGAGGAGTTGGATGAGGTGGTGATGGCGCTGGGAAAACTGATGAAGCGGGAGCCGTCGATGGTGGCGGTGTTGCCGCGGCAGCCGGGGACCAAGGAGTCGCGGTATTTGGAATTGATGTCGGGGGAGGCGGGGGCTGCTGCTGCGGAGCCGGTCAGTCCAAGTTTGCGGGCGTTTCGGCAGCATGTGGAGAATGCGGCACCGGCGGCGGAAGTGGAGTCGGCGGCAGGCGCGACGCGCGGCGATGGCGCGAGGGTCGACGGCGGGAGAATGGATGGCGGGCGCTTGGCTCGGTTGGAGGCGGAAGTGGCGGAATTGCGCGGGGAGATCGTGGCGTTGCAGGCGCAATTCGCGGCGTTTCGGAAGCAGTTTGAGTAGGTAGCAGCGTAGGCTTTCAAGGCCAATGGTGACTTTACCCGGAGATTTTTCCTAATAGACCGAGGTGGGTGTGGCGGAAGGCGTCGGGATATTTTTGGCCGTAACCCAGGGCGCGGTCGAGGGCGATGTGGGCGGTCCAGATGCAGACGAACGGGAGGATGGCTGGGTGGTGGGTGGTGAGGGCTGCGGCGCCGAGGGCGAGTGGGGCGAAGTAGCTGTGGACTACGTTGTAGCAGGCGGCGCCGATTTTTGGGTTGAATAGGTAGCCGAGCATGGAAGGTCGGGCGCGAGGAAGAGCGCGGCGAAGATCCACCATTTCTGGCCGAGGCGCGCGTAGAGTAGCGCGCTGAGTACGAACGCGGCGAGGGATTCGGTGCGCAGCCAGACGCGGACGGCGCCGGTTACTACGCCGGCGATGGAATGTTCAGCTTTCATTTTTGGGAGCCCCATAATTAATGCCGTTTCGGAAAATATTTTAGTGAAAAGTGACACTCCGACAGATCCTGGCGGGTGACCTGGTTTTCGAAAACTCCCTGAGGATCCCCATGGTGCATCGTGCTGAACTCTCTCACGTCAATCGGTTTTTGGAGAACGACGAAAGGCCAAGGCTTTGCGGTCGGTTGGTCCACGGATTGGTACACAGTGAGTTGATCGCCGACGACTTGAAAGTACGTGGGGTAGTCGCCCGCTCCTAGTGGAGTCAGGCGATAGTCGAACTCAGGGTTCGGGTCCGTGCAGCGGTCTCCATCGAGCGACAGACTGGTGCGGTCGTAGAACATGCTCGAAGACTCGCGTTTTAGGAAAATCGGGTGGCCATTTATTTCGGCTACTTCCTTGATTCCGTAAAGCATCGAGTAGTCAGGCAGAGAAAACAGAAATACGGCGAAAATGGTCACGACCAAGAGAGCTAGGGCGGCAAGCATCACCTTGGCGGGACGCGGAATAGGCAGCATCTGGCGATGATAGCACTGCGCAATTTGGATTCTTCGTTTGGAATTTGATGCGCGATTGATTCGCAACTTCGTACGCCACCTCTTGGCAACTTCATTCGCAACGTGCAGGGTTCTTCGATTACAGTACCGCGTATGTTTGACGGTCATGACCTGAAATCTCGAGTGCGCGTGGTGGGTTTGTTTTTGGTGTCGGTGTGCGCGGCGATTGCGGCGGTGGCGGCGCTTCAGGTGGGGCCGGCGCCGGTTTTGGGGTATCGGGTGGTGGGGCGGTATCCGCATTTGAAGTCGAGCTATACGGAGGGATTTTTTTATCTGGATGGACTGTTTTATGAGGGGACGGGGCGGGAGGGGCAGTCGGCGGTGCTGGCGATTCAGCCGGAGACGGGGAAGGTGGTGCGGCGGGTTTTGCTGGCGGACGAATATTTCGGCGAAGGGATTGTGGATTGGGGGCCGGAGATTTATGAGTGGACCTGGACGTCGAAGATTTGTTTTGTCTATGACCGGGCAAGTTTTCGGCTGCTGCGGAAATTGACGTATGACGGCGAAGGTTGGGGAATGACGCGGACGGCTACGCAGATCGTGACCAGCGATGGGTCGTCGAATTTGACGTTTCGGGATCCGGCTACGTTTGCGAAGGTGCGGGTGATTACGGTGCACGATGGGTTGGCGAATATCGAGAAATTGAACGAGCTGGAATTTATTCATGGGGAAATTTGGGCGAATGTCTGGCATGTGGACCGGATTGCGCGGATTTCTCCAGAGGATGGGCGGGTGGTGGCGTGGATCGATTTGACGGGATTGTTGCCGGAGAGCCAGAAGGTGGATGGGGAGTCGGTTTTGAATGGGATTGCTTATGATGCGGCGAAGGATCGGATTTTTGTCACGGGGAAACAGTGGCCGACGGTGTTTCAGATTAAGGTGAACGAGAAGGCGAAGTGATGAGGGTGGAAGCGGCGACGAATGGGCGAGAGTGCTTGTAGTGCACGCTCGTTGTGGAGTACGTGGGGAATGTGAAATCGAAGAGAGATCCTTCGTCGCGGAAGGCGCTCCTCTGGATGACGGCCAAAAACGGAGGCGCGCTGGCGGAGACACCTCCGTCACCGTCAGGGCGTTAGGGCGAGCGCTAATCTAAACCGGCGCCCTTCGCAACTCTGGCTAGCGGAAGGTGGGGAATGTGAAATCGAAGAGAGATCCTTCGTCGCGGAAGGCACTCCTCTGGATGACGGCCAAAAACGGAGGCGCGCTGGCAGTGACACCTCCGTCACCGTCAGGGCGTTAGGGCGAGCGCTAATCCAAACCGGCGCCCTTTGCAACTCCGGCTAGCGGAAGGTGGGGAATTTGAATTTGGATTTGAGGTTGGCGGAGCCATTGCTGGCGGATTTTTTGGTGTTGCCGTTGGCGGCGTTGCGTTGTTTGTCGTTGGTGAAGCTTTGGCGCAGGGCTACGCTGGCTTCGCTGCGGAAGCCGCGGGTGGGATCGGGGACGCGTTGGGTGCTGGGGGCTTGCAGGTGTTCCGGTAACGGGGCGAGGAGGCGGACGATGTGGCCGAGGCGTTCGAGTTTGTAGGGCTTGGCCATACAGACGACCGCGCCCATGGAGTGGGCGTTGGAGTAATCGCTGGGGTAGGCGCTGCGTGAAGTGAGCACGACGGGAACGTGTTTCAGGCTGGGGCTGGATTTAACGTGGGCGCAGAGGTCGAGCCCGGGGAGCACGTCGCCATCGCCTTCGATTTCGGCGACGATCATGGCGGGCATGAACATGTTGAGAACTTCGCGGGCGTCGCTGGCGGCCGAGACGGCGATGACTTCGTAGCCTTCATTCTGCAAATACAATTTGGTGGTGTCGCGGAGCATGGCGTCGGAATCCGCGACCAGGACCAGAAGTTTTTTGGCGACGGGAGCGGGAGAATTCGAAATCTGGACGGGTTCTTTGGCGAGCTGGCGGCCGGAGGAATCGACGAGATGTTCGCCGATGCCGACGCCGAGCGCGATGGCCACGGCGTGGCGGTTGTTGGGCAATTCGTGCAGGCGGACGACGCGGCCGAACTGCTCGCCTTGCTGGCCCGTGGCGTTTTTGTGATAGGGGAAAACGACGGCGACGTCCATGCCGCGCTGGTAGGTGTCGAGCACGGTTTCGAAAAGAATGCCGTAGCGCGAAACGTCGATGGTGGTGGCGATTTCGTCGGGGCCGCTGGTGGTGACGTCGATGGAGCGGACGCGAATCGGCGAAGAGATGAGGGCGCGGCGTTTCTTGCGGCGGTCGGAGGCGGGTTCGGCTTTCAAGGCTGCAGCGGCGGATTCGAGGGGCGAGGCGGCGACGGTTTCAGTAACGGCGGCGGCGACCGGCGGGCAGGGCGTGGACGATTGCGTGGTGAGCTGGGCTTCGACGCAGGCGTCGTGCGCGATTTGGGCGGTGACAAATTCTTCGGCGGCGGCTTTGATTTCGGCGACGGCTTCTTCCTGGGCGATGGCTTGCTCGATGGTCGCGTCGAGGGTTTCGTCGGTGAGTTGTTCGGCGGCGGTGGGCGCGCAGAGGGAATCGAGGTCGAAAGATTCGCTGAGTTCACCGGCGGAGACATGCGGCGTGGTCACGGCGGTTGCTGATTCGTCCGCTACCTCGAGGGCCGGCGTGGCGGCGACGACTAGAGCTTCCGGAACGCGAATTTCAAAAGGGGCTGGAGGCGTGTAGTCGTCGGCGCCGGGTTGAAGTTCGCCGGACGCGTCGAGGATGGGCGTGACTTCGAGCGGAGCCGGCGCGGCGGAATCGGCGTCGGCATCGAGTGCGGATTCAGATTCGGCCAGGGTGGTCTCGATCGGGCTGAAGTCATCGGCGGATGCTTCGGTCGCGGGGGAGTGCGGCACGAGCATTTCGCTGGCGGCTTCGACGGCAGCGGATATGCCGAGGACTTCGGCAGCGGCTTCGGTGATTCCTTGGAGAGTATTTTGATTTTTTTCGGTTGAGGCGCTCGCTGCTTGGCTGGTTTCTGCGTTGACTACTTCTTCGGGCGTTTGTTCGGTTGCTATTTCGGTGGATGCTTCGACCAGTTCCGCCGAGACCGCTTCCGGCAAAGCTCCTGGCAATTCTTCGGCGGGGATTTCGGCTGGCGCGTCGTTCGATTCGACTTGAGCCAAGTCGACTTCGGGGGCCGCGCTGAGATCGTTTACCGGCTGCGGCGCGATGGTCTGCGAAAGAATGGCGAGGGGATCGTTGAGATCGATTTCGTGGTCTGCGCAAATTTCGGAGGAACACGGGCGCGCGGTGGCGCGGGCGGCGTCGGCTTGGGCGGTGAGGGCCGCGAGCATTTCTTCTTCGATGTGCTCGAGTGCGAGTGAGTCAAGAACGGCTTCAGGGGCGGCGCTTTCGAGCGCCGGAGAGGATGCGGCTACTGGTTCTGGGGCTTCCTGGTCGACGACGGACGGTTGGTTGATTTGATCCGCGATTTGATCCGCAACTTGATCGGCGGCTTGCTCGGGTTTGATTTGGCCGAATTCTTTTTGGGCGGCTTCGACGGCTTCGAGGTGGCCTTCTTCGTCTTCGGTGAAGGCGCGGTCCATGGCTGCGAGGCGGGCGCTGGCGTCAGCATCGATCGCGGCGTGATGGAAATCGGAGGCGGTGACGCCGGTGATGGCGCTGGCCTGGGTCTGAAACCGGAAAATTGAACCGTGACTCATTCGATTACGGGCCTCGTGTGCGAAACGCTTTCGAGAGACAAATTTAGCAACGGGGAACGCCGGAGACACTAGAGGAGTGGTTACATTTGGGGAGTACTTGGTGGAACGGCCTGGTAGTACTCGCAGGGGTTGCGGGTGGGGAGGGGTTTTGTTTTGTTAAGGTTGCGGGGGTGGCGGGCGTCGCGGGCGATGGGACGGGCTAGGGCTGGGGTTTGCTGGGGATGGGTCCGTAGATTTGCGGAGTTTGGGGATGAAGACAAGGCGAAGGCGTTAGAGGCGGTGATGGGTCTGGGCGGGATGGAAATCGACGAGAGTCCTTTGTCGCTGCGCTCCTCTGGATGACGGCCAAGTGCGGGTGAGTGGCGGCTCGTGGGTTGGCGAAGAAGCGGATCGTTGGGATTGAGGCAGGCAGTTCACGGAATAGATTTGCGCGCCGGCTATTTGCCCGGAAGGAAGACGACGCGGTCGCGGCCGGTGTCGGCGTTCCAGGTTTTCTCGACCTGCGAAAGTGGAACGGCTATGGTGTAGATTTTCAGTTTGGCGGGATTCACGGCTTGGAAGACGCCACGGATGTCGGCGAGCAGCGCGGTGAAAGGGACGCTGTTGATCCCGCTGCCCATCAGAACCAGCGCGGAAGAACGGAACACTGCGCCGGAAAGCTCGACTTTCTGATTGCTCATTTCGCCGATTTGAATGAAACGAATGGCGCGGCCTTCGGGGCCGGCTTTCGCGGCGGCGATCATTATCGTCTCCGCGCTTTTTCCCCACAGATAATCGAGGACGACATCGACGCCTCCGGAGAATTGCTCTTGCAGCGCGTGTTCGTACTTGGCGACCGACGAGGGATCGGAATCGTCGAGATGAAAGGGAATCACGGCATCGGCGCCGAAGGCCGTCAACTTTTCGACCGCATCCCGATCGCGGCCGGTGGCAATCACTTTGGCTGCGCCGAGATGCTTGGCGACCTGGACCGCGAGTCGGCCCGCGGCGCCGGTGGCGCCGTTGACCAGCGCGGTTTCGCCGGGTTGGAGGCGGGCGCGTTCGACGAGCGCGGCCCAACAAGACATTCCGGGATTGGCGATGGCTGCGGCGGTGACGTCATCGAGGTCATCGGGAATGGGGATGCAATGCGAAGAAGGCACGCGAGTTTTTTCGGCCATGGCGCCAAAAGGCGCGGCGGGCAGGACGAAATAAACGCGACGCCCGTCTTTGGTTTTGCCGACTCCATCGACACCGACGACGGCGGGAAAGACGCGATCGGCGCTGTAGTGCGAGCCGGAGGCGCGGCTTTTGGTGAGGTGGGTGAGCGCGGCAGCGGTGACGGCGATGAGTTCTTCGCCGGAGTCCGCGACGGGTTCGGCGAAATCGCCGTACACCGGAGTTTGATTAAGTCCCGTTATGATTGCTGCTTTCATTGGTTCCCTCCCTCGGTTGGAGTTGATTCTGAAAGGCGCGGCGAAAACCTAAACCGACTGAATTCGTTTTTCACTTTAATCCGGATTGCCTTCTTATTTTCTTGATTGAATCACGATGAAATCGAGCTGATGCCGCTTTCCAGCAGCAAGAACTGAAGGTCCCGTCGCGAGGCGCGGGCCAATTCGCCTCCGGTGAATCGCCGGTCGGCGGATACTTCTCGCAGAATAAAAGAAGGAAGCGCCAGCGCGTCCGCTTCGAGCGGCGTGTCAAATTCCGCTTCGGCCAGGAACAGACCTTCCAGCGTGTCGTGGAACACATCGATGCCGAAAGGCGGCACGCTGTATCGAGTTTTGCGGATTTCGTTGGCCGGAAATTGCGCGAGCAGGCGAAACTCACTTTCAGCGAGATACATAGTCGTGATTAGTCCTTGCTGCGCTCCACTCGCGGGCGCGGAGAGCTTCTGGGTGAGTTTGAATACAGGTGCGCGACCGTCTGCCTGCAGTTCCCGCAAGCGCAGGGTGGTGTCCGCGACGTAGCGATCGTGGATCCGACGGGTGCCCACGACATTTACGCCAGTGGGAAATTGGCCGAGCAGGAACCGGCGTTCGCGCTCGACACGGGCGTAGGTATGCGGTTCGGGCATTTTCCTATTCTTTCGAAAATACATGCTGCGGGAAAGCAAAATTCCAAATGGGCCGACGGAAGCGTGATGGCGGCGTCGGACCGCCGAAGTATTCTTGAACCGCCGACCTTTGAAGCGTCATCCAAAAAAAGTGGAAACTTTCTTTTGGCGGAGGCCCTGATGTCTCATTTAGCTGGGAAGGTGGCGTTGGTTACTGGCGGTTCGCGCGGGATTGGCGCGGGGATCGCGAAGGCTTTGGCGAAGCATGGCGCGAGCGTGGCGATTACGTATACGAAGGGGGCGGAGGCCGCGGCGAAAGTGGTGAAGGAAATTGAAGGCGCGGGCGGGAAGGCTTTGGCGATTCAGGCGGACTCGCTGGACGCGGCCGCGGTGAAGGCGTCGGTGGCGAAGACGGTGGAGAAATTCGGGCGCCTGGATATTTTGGTGAACAACGCTGGGACAGCGATTCCCAAACCGTTTGAAGAGGCGACGCTGGAAGAAATCGATTTGATGTTCAACCTGAATGTGCGCGCGGCGATGGTGGCGACTCAGGCAGCGTTGAAGCACATGAAGGAAGGCGGACGGGTGATCATGATCGGCTCGTGCGTTGGTGAAAAAAATATGACGCCGGGACTGGCGGCGTATGGAGCAACCAAGGGCGCGGTGAAAATGTTTACGCAGGGATTGTCGCGGGAAGTGGGGCCGCGTGGAATTACGGTGAACAATGTGCAGCCCGGGCCGATCGATACGGATCTGAATCCGGCGGCGGGGGATTGGGCGACGCCGCAGGTGGCGAATACGGCGCTCAAGCGGTATGGGACGGTGGATGAGGTGGCGGCGCTGGTGGCGTTCGTAGCCGGGCCGGGGGCGGCGTACATTACTGGGGCGAATTTGACGGTGGACGGCGGGACGAACGCATAAGTTGGGCATCCGCAACTGATGAGCGTTGACGATGGATGCGAAGTTTACGCGTCCATGTAGTGGGCGTCGCCGTTGCCGAAGGACCAATTTTCCCAGGCGGTTTCGGAGAGGACGATTACGATTTCGTTGGGCGGGACGCCGGGGGATTGGGCGAGGAGCTCGGTGATGCGTTTGTAGAGTTTGCGTTTTTGTTGGGGCTTGCGACCGTGGCTGAGGGTGATGTGGATGAAGACCACTCGGTCGGAGCGGTGGACGCCGAGGTAGTGTGGGTCGTAGAGCAGGTTGGCGGGGGCGTGCTCGGTGATGATTTGGAAGCGGTCGTCGGCGGGGATGGCGATGGCTTCGACCATGGCGCGGTGGACGGCGTCGGCTAAGGCGGCGCGATATTCGGGAGTGGTGCCGGCACGGAGGGCGATTTGGACTAGAGGCATTTGGGGACTCCTTGGTTCGAGGTTAATTTTAGTGGTTGCGGCGGGCATCTCGCAACGTGGGCGGCGAAAAATGTGTCGCACCTCCGGTGCTTGAGATTTTTTGTTGGGTATTTTCCCGGCCCTTACGGGCCGGGCTAACTTATGCCGCGCCTGCGGCGCTGGGTTTTTATTCGGGTTCTGGGATTGCTCGTTGCAGCGTTCGGGGAGTTTCGAAAATCGAAGAGAGAGCCCTCGTCGGCGCAAAATGCGCGCCTCTGTCGGGCTGACAACTGGAACCGAAGCAACGGCACCCTCAAAGGCTAAAAATTAAAGACACAGGCAAAGGAAAAGGCCGCGCACATTCTATTGCGATGTACGCGGCCTTCACAAGTAAACGAAATGGCTATTGGACGTCGGTGACTTTGCCGTTGACGAAGGTGACTTTTAGATCTTTGTAGACGTAGATCTGCTTGGTGCCGAGGTTGACGATTTTTTCCGGGGGGCCGAAGCTGGCGGTCACCTGGTCGATGGTTTGGCCCAGCTGGATGCTGGCTGGGGGCGCGGCGGGCTGCTGCGGCGCTTGCTGCTGCGGCTGCTGGGCTTGTTGCTGATCGCCGCCCTGTTGTTGCTGCTGTTGGCCTTGATCCGCGTTCGGGTCTGGCGGAGCCAGAACCTGACTGATCACGTCGGCGACCTGGCCGGCGTCGGCGCCACCTTCGAGATAGCCCTTGGGGAACTGGAACGCAACCGAACCTTTATAACTGGAAGCGTCTCCGCCGTTGCAGGAATCGCATTCGGTAAAATTCACGATTACTTTTTCGTCTTTGAGGTGAATGACCACGCTGGTGGGATTCACTTTTTCGTCCTTGGTCAGCGCCTTGGAATAATTTTTCTGGGCCATCAGGCACAGAGTGTTGCCGGGGTGCAGGGCATTGTCCTTCCAGGTGGAGGTGCAGGGCGGCGCGATGTTATTGGGCGATTGGCCGGTGATGCCGTTTTTCTGGATGACCAGTACGGTGCCGGATTTGTATTTGGCGTTGAGGTCGTTCTGCAGGGTGGTCATGTCCTGGGCGTGCGCGGGGACGGCGAAAAAGAGTGCGGCGGTGATGGTCGCGCTGAGAGTCACTTTACGGATCATTCGGAATTCTCCTTACTTTTGTATGCGGATTGTGCCGCAAAAAGTGCGATTTCGGAATTAAAATTTGGGGCTTCAGGAAACTCCGAACCCCTCAAAGGCAATTTCATAATCACCGAGAACCAAAATCAACTTCTGCCCGGCTGCGCTGGCCGCTACAGGTGGCGCTGCGGGCGTTTTGCCAATTCACCGGTTGTCGCTGGCGCTTACGAAAAACGGGGCCCTCGCTGCGGTTCGGAATGACGGTTTTTTTCGTTGGCGTCAAGTATGAAAAAATCGAGGTGAATTAAAACGGGGAGCTGCGCGATGGTGCTGCGCTAGCTCCCCGTTTTGGTTTGGCTAGCTGCCGGCGCCTTCGTTGGCGGCTACTTGGACTTCTTTTTCGGTTTGATCGGCCTGCGCGGAGGATTTTTCAATGTCCGCCTGGGCGGTCAGATCGGGCTGAGCGGTTCCTTCCGGATTGGCTTTGGCCACAGCTGAGCCGGCCGGAGCGGCGGGCATGCCGCCGGTTCCTTGCTTCTTGGCCATCTCGCCGAGGCCGTCGTCAATCTGCTCGCGGAAATGATTGTGCATTTCCTGGAGGTCGTTGACCTTGACGGCGATCTGGCTGCCGGATTTGCAATCGCTCTTCTGGCTGCCGCTGACCAAGACTTTGACGCTGGCGTTGGAATCGGGCGTGTCGTCGATACGAGTGAGCACGTCGCCCTGGGTCAGGGTGCACTGGGTGCCGTCCGGAAGATCCGGGGTGATGGAATCAGCCACGATGAAGGTGCGGTTATTGGGATTGAGCGCGTCGGGAACGACTTCCGGAGTTCCGGCTGGCGCTGTGACCGGGCCATCGGCGTCCGCGGAGGAAGTGTCGGAAGCGGGCGTCGCGGCTGGTGCTCCGGCTGGAGCTTGCGGCGCTTGCGGGCCGCTCTGCTGCGAAGCTTGCTGCTCGGCGAGGATTTCCGCCTTCACTTCATCGGCGATGGCTTGTTTGACTTCGGGAGTGAGGACGACTTGACCGCCACCACCACCGCCTTGATCGTTCTGGGCCACTTGCTGGCCACCACCACCGCCGTTTTGCGCGGCGTAATTGGCGTTGGCTGCGGCAGCGTTAGCATTGGCGGCTGCGGCGTTGGCGTTGGCCGCGGCTGCTTCGTCGTTGGCAGCTACTGCAGCGCCGGCGGCAGCGGATGCGGCGTAAGCGGCTTGCAAGTTCGCGGCGATGATGTAATCGGTTAGCCAGAATGCGGGCGCGGCGTAGACCGGATAGGGATTGAAATAGTAGCCATAGTATCCGTACCACGGGTTACCGCCCCAGCCCCAGCTCCAGGCTACCGGCGCGCCCCAGCCACCGTACGCCCAGCCATAGTAGCCGCGGCCGTAGTAGTAACCGGGATAGTAGTGGTTGTAGTAGTAGCCGTGATAATAGCCGCGGCCGTAGACGCGGGTGTAAGCGCGTCCACCGCGATAGTAGGTGCGGCGTTCATAACCGCGACCGCCGCGGTTGAATCCGTGGGCGACGTAACCGCCGTGACGTCCGGCGACCACGCGGCTGCCATCGGCGCGACGGGTGACGACAGTGCGCTGACCGCCGGCTCCGTGGGTGATGGTGGTGTTGCCGGAATGGATCGAAGTGACTTTGCCGTTGGAACCAAATTTGGCGGTGGCGCCACTCTTGGTGGTGACGCTGGTGGTTTTGCCGGAAGCGTTGACGTTGCGGGTATTGCCGCTGGCGGTGGTGACCGTCTTGCCGCCACCCGGATGAGTCACGGTGTGCGGTACGGTGCCGGCTGATTTGTTTGCGCTGGTGGAGTTGGTATTGGACTTGTTGCCGGTGGCACTGGTATTGGTCTTGTTGGCGCCGGCGGTGGTATTGGCGTGGCCGGCGGTGCCGGTGGTGCCGGTACGTGCGTTGCTGGTGGTGCCGGTGTGGGCAGCGCCGCCGGTAGTGGTTCCGTGGTTAGCGCCACCGGGAGCGGCGGTGTGAGAAGCCGGCGCGGCAGCATGAGCTGGTGCCGCGGGTTTGGCAGCCGGGGCTGCTTTAGGAGCGGAGGGCGCGGAACCTTTATTTTTTTGACCCCAGGCAAGACCGGGGAAGGTGAGCAGAAGCAAAACAACAAGCAATTTTCCCGCAAATATCCCACCGGGCTGGTTCAGTTTCATCTTGCATTCTCCTTGTAGCTGAAACTATCCCAGGGGGCCCGAAGTGCTTAACCCATCCTGGTAAAAAAAGTCGCAGATCTTGTGCGAGCTTCGCGGCGGGTGGTGCAGGCCGATCGCCGCGTGGCCCGCCAGGGCGCCGGGAACTGGAGTGGTGGCGACCCTCGCGAAACTCTCCACTTAGCAATGCGCAAACGCGGTGGAAAAACGTCATCCGCCGGTAAAATTATTTTCTGACGGCTCGGTTAAGGAGAAATGGATTGGTCAGCGGAGAAACTATAGTCCGAGGTTCGGCGGAGTGTCAATTTTAAAGGGGAAATGGTGGTCGAGAAGTTAACCGAGGGGGCGGGAGCGACGCCGGCCGGTAATTGACTCCGCGCGCGGGCGCGAATATGATCACCGGCGTTCCGCGGTCCGAAGCGGCCTAGTCCCGATTTCCCCCTGACTCCACGGAGGTAATGTGATGTTCACCAGCCCTAGCAAAGGCAGAGGACTCGTCGCGGTTCCGCTGCTGGCCGTACTGCCGATCATTTTAGTTGCGCTGCTCGGGGCGCCGCCGGCCAAAACGCGGGCGCAAAATGCCGCAGCGGCCAAGCCGCCGGTGGCGCCGGTGCGGGTGGTGACGGACGAATACTTCGGGGTCAAGGTGGCGGATCCGTACCGCTGGATGGAAAACCTGCAGGATGCGGAGGTGGCGGCGTGGTTTAAGGCGCAGAGCGTCTACACCCAAAACGTGCTGGCGACCATACCGGGGCGGGCGGCGATGCAGGCGCGAATTAAAGTGCTGAGTGATGCGGCGCCGGCGGCGGTTTTCGATTTGCGGCGATTGCCGGGCGGCGTTTACTTCTATCAGAAGCGGCTCGCCGCCGAAGAAGTGGGCAAGCTGTACACGCGGGTGGGATTGGGTGGCGAGGAAAAACTGATAGTGGATCCGACGAAGTACACGGGCGCCGGCGGCGGGCATTCGAGCATGAGTTATTACGCGGTGTCGCAGGATGGCCGGTCGGTGGCGGCGGGAATTTCACCGGCGGGATCGGAAGACGCGGTGATCCATATCTATGACGCGCAGACCGGAAAGGAATCGGGCGAGACGATCGATCGCGCGGAGTTTGGAGGGCCGAGCTGGCTGCCGGATGGAAAATCATTCGTGTACAACCGGCTGCAAAAACTGGGACCCAGCAGCGGGCCATACGACAAGGAGCTTTTGAGCCGGGTGTATTTGCACGTGGTCGGAACGGACGCGGAGAAAGATCGTTTGATATTCGGCGACGGAGTGGCGGGGACGAGCTTCGTGCCAACCGATCTTCCATTTGTGGCGGTGGCACCGGACACGGCCTATGCCCTGGGACTGGTGGCGCACGGAGTGGCGAACGAGATCACGGTCTACGTGGCGCCGGTGGCCGCGTTGGCCGGCGGGAATATTCCGTGGAAGAAAATTTGCGACGTGGAGGATGAAATAACGTCGTTCGATATGAAGGGCGACGTCATCTACCTGCTGTCCCACAAAAACGCATCGCGCTTCAAAGTGCTGCGCACCAAGCTGTCGAATCCGGATGTGGCGAAAGCCGAAGTAGTGGTGCCGGAGGGCCCGGCGCTGATCAAAGCGGTGGCGGCCGCGGCGGATGCGGTATACGTGCAGGAAATGGAAGGCGGGTTGGGGCGGCTGGTGCGCGTGCCGTATGGGAGCGACGCATCGGCGCAGCGCGTGGCGCTGCCGACGGAAGGAGTGGTGACGATTGCGGCGACCGACCAGCGCGTGCCGGGAGCTTTGTTGACGATGGATTCGTGGACCAAGGCGCAGACGATTTACACTTACGATTCCAGCAGCGGGCAAATGACCGATACGAAATTGCAGCCAGTGGGCCCGTTCGATAGTCCAACGGATTTGGAGTCGGTGGAGGTGAAAGCAAAGAGTTACGACGGCACGATGGTGCCGCTATCGATCGTCTACAAGAAGGGAACGAAGCTGGACGGATCGAATCCGACGATCCTCGACGGGTATGGGGCGTATGGAATTACCACCGACCCGTATTTCGATCCGGTTTTCCTGGCGTGGTACGAGCGCGGTGGAATTCTGGCGTTTGCGCACGTGCGCGGCGGCGGCGAATACGGGGAGGAGTGGCATCTGGCGGGCAAGAAGCTGACCAAGCCCAATACGTGGAAAGATGCGATCGCCTGCGCGCAATATTTGATCGACCAGAAATACACTTCGCCGGCGAAACTGGCGATCCGCGGCGGCAGCGCGGGAGGCGTGCTGGTGGGCCGCTCCATCACCGAGCGTCCGGATTTGTTTGCGGCAGCGTTCGATCAGGTACCGATGTCCGACGTGGTGCGCGAGGAATTCAGCCCGAATGGTCCGCCGAATATTCCGGAATTTGGAACGGTGAAAGAGCCGGATGGGTTTAAGGCGCTGTATGAGATGAGCCCGTACGCGCATATTAAGGATGGGACGGCGTATCCGGCGGTGATGGTCACGACCGGATGGAACGATCCGCGGGTCGCGTCATGGGAACCGGGGAAAATGGCGGCGCGGCTACAGGCGGCAACGTCAAGCGGCAAGCCGGTATTGCTGCGGGTGGATTACGACGCGGGCCACGGGATCGGTTCGACGAAAACGCAACGCGACGAAACATTCGGGGACATGTTCAGCTTTGGGTTGTGGCAATTTGGGGTGGAGGGATTTCAGCCGGCGGCAGCGAAATGAATCCGGGTAGCCCGCCGGAATGGGAGAAATGAAACAGAAGGGAAAAGCGTCCCGCGACTCGTGGTGCCGAAAGGCCACGTGGAATCCAGCGATCGAGGCTGAGACCTGCGAGTAAACTTCAGTTGTTCAGCGGCAGGTTAAATTGCAAGGCCAGCTTGGACAGGATTGTTTTGCAATTGTTCCAGTCCGCTTTAGCGTTGCCGGGTATCTGGTAATCGAGGAAGACGTCGTCGATTTGGCGGGCGGTGGAGAGCACGCCGGGCAGGGTGGAGTCGGCGGTGTGCTTGCTTTGGAAAACGCTGAGCATGGTGTCGGTCTGGCCCTGGAATGATTTGACCAGATCTTTGTAGATTTTTTCCTGGCTGGTTTTGCGCACGGCGCTCTTGGAGATAGAGGAATTAAAGCTGGACTGAAATTTCTTGTTGTCCTGCTTCAAGTTTTTCATCAGGACTTCGATGTCGCGGTCGCTCAGGCGTTGTTGGGCAAAGCTGGGCGAGGCGAAGACGAGCGCGAAAGTCAGCGCGAGCAGGGCCGCAGCGGTAATTCTGATTGGATTTCGCAAGACTCCCTCCGGGAACATTTCCCCCACAGCACGATACATCGTTTTGAAATTACGTTGCGGAGAAAGCGAAACGTTATTTCCATCCCAGAATGTTGGTGATGCGCAGCGGAGCCTGGCCGTAATCCTCGAGTTCGAGCTGGTTGGTATCTTTATTAATTTTGAATTTCGCGGCGGGATAGAGCAGGCCGTCGCCATTGCCTTTTTCATCGAGGTAGAGCTCGAGCGCGGAGAACTGATATTCGCGGGAGCGCGCGCCGCGGACCAGTTCGAAGAAAGACATTTTGCGATCGATCAGGATGCGGATGGTGCGGCCTTTGGCGGTGGAGATTTGGCGAATGTAATTGGCGTCGTTGCCGACCTGGCCGGTGACGGCGATGCGGCCTTTGGAGGCCATGCTTTGCAGCGTGTTGAGTAATTCGTTTTTCTTGCCGGACTGCACGGCTTCGAGCAGCACCGAGGCGTCGCCTTCGGTGGAGTAGGAATTGATGTTGATAGTGATGCCGAAGGTTTTGCCGCTGGCCGCGCCGCCGGTGCCGATGACGGTGGCGGTGAGCGTTTCGGGCGCGGCGGGTTGGGATGGATCCTGGGCGCGAACGAGGACCGCGCAGGGGACCAGCAGCATGGCAGCGAAAAGCAGCGAAAAAGATGCGGACGTTAACGAGGTTTTCATGGTGACTCCCAGCGAAATGGTGGCGCGGCGAAATCGTACGACAAAAGTTGGGTGGGGTCAAAATGGGATGGGGTGAGGGTTTCGTTGGCGTGGAACGCTGACCCTTCGTGGAGCCTAACGCATCAGCGCAGCGATACCCGACCATATAAGTCAAAACGCGATGTGGAAGATCGTGGCGAGGCCAGCGGGTGGTGTGCCGCGCCTCCGGCGCTGGGGCTGGGCGGCGGGGGCAAGATCGAAGAGAGATCCCTCGTCGGCACGCAGAAGCGGCGCGCCTCTGTCGGGATGACAACTTGAACCGAAGCAACGACAACAACAAAAGCAGAAGCAACGGCGACGGCAAAGACAAAGACAAAGACAAAGACAAAGACAAAGACAAAGACAAAGACAAAGACAAAGACAAAGGCAAAGGCAAAGACAAAGGCAAAGACAAAGACAAAGGCAAGGACAAAGGCAAAGACAAAGGCAAAGACAAAGGCAAAGACAAAGGCGTGGAACATTACCACCGAGAAAAGCGGAGAAAGGCCGGAGGGCACGGTCAGAGTTTCGCGGAAACGGCGATTACCGGGATTTTGCGGGTAGGGTGAAATTTCGAGAGGGTTACGGGGAATTGCCGATGTTGGGAAAATCTGGCCGGCGGTAGGATGCGCGTGTTGAGAGATGTTTCGGGCTGACCAGCTTAATCGTGACGAAGTAATGGGAGGATCGCGATGTTATTGCTGATTATTATTTTGGTGCTGTTATTTGGCGGTGGCGGCGGATATTACGGATATTCGCGGTGGGGCGCCGGCGGCGGATTGGGAATCCTCGGCACCGTCTTGCTGATTTTGTTGGTGGTTTACCTGCTCGGCGGACTTCGGCTATAGCCGAGTAGACGCGGGCGGACGAGGCGGGTCCGCCCCAAGAATTGAAAACGCGCAGGTCACGATTTTTTCGTGGCCTGCGCGTTTTTGTTTTTGGTTCAGATCCAGCGTTTTTATTTGGATTTAGCGGGTGTTGCGGCCGACGCCGGTGATGCGCTGGCCGTTGAATTTGGTGAAGCTGAAACCTTCGAAATTCTCGTTCCAGTTTTGGCCCATGTCGTTGAGTACGGAGATGGCCACAGCTTCGCCGAGCGGCAGCGAATCGGCGTAATCGTGGCGCCAGTGGACGCCGGCATGGTTGCGGCCGATGGCGATGTTGGCGGCGAGCTTGTTCATCTCACCACCGATGGTGAGCTGGCCGGCGTCGGAGCCTTCATAAGGCACCAGCGAAAAGCCGTCTTCGCTGGGCTGCACGATGTTGGCGAGGCCCGGGATGCTGCTGAGCGGCGCGAGATCGTTGAACCAGGCTTTGACCACGGTGGCGCAGGCGCCGGCGACGGTGCCGTGACCTTGACCGTAGGAAGGATGCTGCGGGCAGCCTTCGGGGAACCCGTGCGGCAGAAAATAGCCGCCGTTCTTGGCGAAGAGCTCGGCGAGCGCGTGGGAATTGAGAACGTCGGGATGTAGCGGGTAATTGGCCTGGCCGGTTTTTTCCATGTGGACCAGGCCGCCGAAGGCTTCGGGGCGCAGGTGACGGTGGACGAACCATTTCTGATACCAGACGGCCTTGAGCGCGCGCTGGGCCACTTCGGCGACGATGGTTTTCAGATGCGGGCTGCCCCAGGTGCCGAAGCCGGATTGGGTTTTGGATCCGACGTAAGGATTATTGGGATCGAGCGGAGCGTTGTTGTCGATCAAGGCGAGGCAGGCGATGAAGTAGGCCTCGAACAAAACATCAACGTGAACGTACGCGCCGATTCCGCGGCCGTTGCGCAGATGCTGCAGGTTGGGGTCGGGCTGGTTGGCGGCAAAGGGGCCCTGGCCGTTTTGTACCGCGAGCCAGGAAGCCTGGTCGGTCATGTAATCGAGGCCGGGAGTGTAGGTGGTGAACAGCTGGTTGATGGCAATGGCGCCGAACGACGTTGGCTGCAGGATGAACTGCGAGGGGTACGGCCCCACGACATCGCCGGGGGTGAATCCGCGGAAAAGATTCTGGGCAGTGACGGGCTTGGGGCCGGCGAAAGCGGGGAGTGAATTCAATTCGCTGATGGCCGCCTGAGAAATGGGCTCGTTGCCGTATTGGGTGAAGTTGACGTCGCGGCACAAACACATCCAATAACTTTCGACCATGGTGTCGGCCATCGCGCGGCTGGCGACGGCAGGCGGAGTGCCGATGGCGAGCTGGTGCGAATCGGTGCCTTCGAGATCGAAGGCCAGACCAGCCTGGGGATCGACCAGCAGCGTGTTGCCGCCGAGCTGAATCTGTTCGAACTGCTGCGGCTGGCCGCCGTGAACGGCATTGAGCAGACTGTTGTAAGAAGCGGGCGTGACTTCGCCAATGTTGTTGTGCGCGAGGCCTTTCGAAAAATTTCCGATGCGATTGGAATAGCGCTGCTCGTCGCCATTGGTGATTTCGGGCGGAGTGGGGACGGCGAGTTCGGCGCGAGCGGCGGCGACACGATTCAGATAACTTTCCTGGGCGCGCTGCGTTCCGCCGCTGCTCGAGCTTGAACTGCTGGTGGACTGGGCCGAAGCGGATTGGGCCAGAGAGCTGAGGCCGGTGGCGCTGACGGCGAGCGATGCGGCAGCGGCGCTGCCGACGCGGCCGATAAATTTTCGACGGCTGGTGGTTTCGGGTTTGGCTTCGAGGGAAATTTCGTCCGCGCGCGGAGCGGTGTTGCGCTTCTCCATGATGGATCTCCTTTGAGCAATCAAAATTGGGTCGGTCGAATCTGGGCTGGAGTAGTTGGAGGCACACTATGCCGATCCGCGAAAGTTAACAAGGCGAAAGTGGGACAGTTTTGGTACAGGCGGTTTTGGGCGTAATGGTACTAAAAGCGTGAGTGTACGGAACATTGTTGGGGGAGTTGTCGTACCAAGGGCGAAAGAAAAACAACGGCGGCGAGCGGCATGGTGCTGCTGAGTGAGCACGCAAGAACTAAAAGCGAAGAGAGATCCCTCGTCGGCGCAAAGAACGCGCCGCTTTCAGGATGACAACGTGAACCGAAGAAACGCAAAAGCAAAGGATGCATACGTGGCGGGCCGGGAGGAGTGATGGGAAATTTTGGCGGCGAGTTTCGGCAGGTGATGCGGCGGTTGGTGCGGGCGCCGATGTTTACGGCGATTACGCTGATCACTTTGGCGGCGGGGATTGGCGCGAACACCGTGGTGTTCAGCGTGTTGAATGGGATTTTGCTGAAGCCCTTGCCCTATCCCGATCCGGACCGGCTGATTGGAGTGTGGCTGACGGCGCCGAAGGTGGGGATCAAGGAACTGAATATGTCGCCGTCGTGCTATTTCATTTTCCGGGAGCAGAACCAATCGTTCGTGGACCTGGGGCTGTATAACGGCGATTCGGTGAGCGTGACCGGAATCGCGGAACCGGAGCAGGTCAAATCGATCAACGTAACCGACGGGACGTTGCCGCTATTGGGAATCACGCCGATGCTGGGGCGGACGATCAGCCACGAGGACGATTTGCCGGGAAAACCGCCGACGGTTTTGCTGACTTACGGATACTGGAAGCACAAATTCGGCGGGTCGCCCGCGGCGATTGGGAAAACGATTACGCTGGATGGAACGCCGACGGAGATCATCGGCGTGCTGCCGAAGGATATGCAGTTCATGAATTATGACGACGTGCAACTGGTGACGCCGTTTCAATTCGATCGCGCGAAAAGGGTTTTGGGGAATTTCAGTTACGAGGGAGTGGCGCGGTTGCGGCCGGGTGTGACCATGGGGCAAGCCAGCGCGGACATCACGCGCATGATGCCGATCGTGAATCGCAGTTTTCCGGCGCCGCCGGGATTCACGGTACAGCTCTTCGACGACGCGCAATTTACGCCGAACCTGCGGCCGCTGAAGCAGGACGTGGTGGGGGACATCGGAAAAGTATTGTGGGTGCTGATGGGATCGATCGGCCTGGTGCTGCTGATCGCCTGTGCCAACGCGGCGAACCTGCTGCTGGTGCGAGTCGAAGGGCGGCGGCATGAATTATCGGTGCGCGCGGCGCTGGGGGCGGGACGCAAGCAGATCGTGGGCGATCTGCTATTCGAAAGCATGATTTTGGGAGTGATGGGCAGCGCGCTGGGATTGGGGATTGCGTATGCGGTGCTGCGGATACTGGTGGCGATGGCGCCCACCGGCTTGCCCCGGCTGCATGAGATCGCCATCGACTGGCGCGTGCTGGTCTTCACGCTGGGGATTTCGCTGCTGGCGAGTCTGCTGGTGGCATCGGTGCCGATTTTCAAGTACGCCGGGGCGCGGTTGAATGCGAGTCTGCGAGAAGGCGGGCGGGCACTGAGCGCGAGCAGAGAACAACACCGGGCGCGGAATGTCCTGGTGGTGGTGCAGGTGGCGCTGGCGCTGGTGCTGCTGATTTGTTCGGGCTTGATGATCCGGACGTTCCGGGCGTTGACGCACGTGAATCCGGGATTCGCCGGTGCCGGCGAATTGCAGACGTTTCGTATTTCGATACCGGATACGGCGGTGAAGGAGCCGGAACGCGTGGTGCGGATGGAACAGGAGATCGAAGATAAAATCGCGGCGATTTCGGGAGTGCGGTCGGTGGCGATGTCGACGTCGATTCCGATGGACGGGCAGAACAGTTTCGATTTGATTTATATCGAGGGACACGACTACGCGCCGGGGGAAATTCCGCCGGTGCGCCGGTTCAAATATATGGCGCCGGGATTTCTGCAGACGATGGGCACGCCGCTCGAGGCGGGGCGCGATTTGACCTGGGACGACCTATATCAGAAGCACGACGTGGCGCTAGTATCCGAAAATTTCGCGCGGGAATATTGGGGCAGCGCGAATGCGGCGCTGGGCCACCGGGTGAGGTCGAATTCCAAGGAGCCGTACCGCGAGATCGTCGGCGTAGTGGGCGATGTGCGGGACGACGGAGTGGATCAGAAGGCGTCGACGGCGATGTACTGGCCAATTTATATGGATAATTTCGAAGGCGACGAGCCGATGGTGCGGCGCGGGTTGGGCTATGCGATTCGCACCAAGCGGGCGGGTTCGGAAAGCTTCCTGAAGGAAGTGCGGCAGGCGGTGTGGTCGGTGAACGGCAATTTACCGCTGGCCGAGGAACACACCGAGGATTATTACTACACGCGGTCGATGGCGCGGACGTCGTTTACGCTGGTGATGCTGGCGGTGGCGGGCGGGATGGCGCTGCTGCTGGGGGTGATTGGAATTTACGGGGTGATTGCGTATTCGGTTTCGCAGCGGACGCGGGAAATTGGAATACGGATGGCGCTCGGCGCGCAGCAGGCAAGTCTGACGAAAATGTTTGTGCGGCATGGATTGATTCTGGCGGGGATTGGAGTGGTGTGCGGGATGGTGGCCGCGGTGCCGTTGATGAGTTTGATGTCGTCGCTGCTGTTTAATGTGAAGCCGGTGGATCCGGTGACGTATGCGGTGGTGTCGGTGGGGCTGGTGCTGACCGCGTTTCTGGCGAGTTATTTGCCGTCGCGAAGGGCGGCGGCGGTGAGCCCGGTGGAGGCGTTGAGGGCGGAGTAGAGGAGCAGCAGATCGGAACGAACGGCGCCGTTATCGGACATCTGAGGTTCTGGTACGGCATTTGCGCGGTAACGCGAGTAATCAGGAGTTGAACCCTCGGGGAATCGTGCGGGCAAGCCGATGAGAGGCGCGTCAGGTTTGAAGTTGTCGCAGAGTGCGACTACGTATGAATGATTCAACGCTCATGGCCCGCTCTCTTGGAGCCATCCGATTTGCAATCGACATCGTGAACGTTGGCGCGGGATTTGCATATAAGCACGGTGAGGGCAGCAACCCTAAAGCAAGTAAACGAGCCATTGCACCGAAAGCAACGAAGAAATCGAGCAAGCAGCTGAGACAAGGCAAAAAATGCCGTTAGCGTGCCCGCTGCACATTGCGCAATATCAATATCATCAATAGTAGCGCGGCTCCGAGCATTCCGAGCGCTTTGAAGTGAAGCACCATTGCCGCGCCTGTCGCAGCGCCCAAGACAAAACTGATCCAGATTCCGCTGAGAGGGCCTATCTCCGCATCGGAAGCTCTTGCAGACGGAGGCCGCACTTCCGAAGTGAATTTTTCGGCTTCGGTGGATATCAGCCTCGTAATCATGCCCGTGAGGAACGTCGTGTGAACGCTGATGCCACCCGCGCTACGAAACGCTCCATTTTGTAACCCGAGTGCCAACGACACGAAGATCACAAATACTGTCACTCCGTGCGGCACATCTGAAGCCAACGCCAGTGAAGCGGCCACCATCAGAATCACTTCGATTCCCAAGACAGTAGGAAGCAACGGCCACGATAGCCAGGCATTGAGGAGTCGCGCGATGAGCGCACTGAGCAGAACCCCAAGCAAAAAAGTAACAATGGCCGAGAGAGGCCCAAGCATAGCCCGCCATTCACCAGCGGCTACCGCCACTGCCGCGAGCACTAAATTTCCAGTCACATGTCCGGTGAAAGTCCTGGCCAGGACGAAGCCTGCCGCGTCGCCATATCCGCCAACGAAGGCGAGCCCAAACGAAAGCCACGCATCGGTCTTCGGGTGCTTGGGTGGCAGTTCGGACCAAGCTATGGATTTCACGGCAACAGTTTACTTCGCCTTGAATCTACGCTGGAACTGCAAACCGCTGCCTAAAGCCCTGGTTAACGCGGAAACCGGAAAAGTGAAGTAGTACTTCAAATGGACGGTTACGCGACTTATCAGGAGTTACAAGATAGTTTCGGAAAACCCTCTCCTAAACCCGTCGAGATGTCGCCCTTTGCGGAAAAGAGCATCAGAGTTTATTTTTGTGCAAGAGTGAACCTTTCCGCTCCCCGATCCGAATTAGAAGACAGGTAAATCACTTGGCGCATGACACGGCACTTTGGAATCTGATCTGTCGAAGGGATGCAGTCGCCTTTGACGCGTTCTATCGCGAAAATGCCCCTCGTCTCTGCGCGTTCTTGCGACATCTTGTGGGAGACCGTCAAGTGGCTGAGGACATTGCTCAAGAAACTTTTACGTCAATTTGGGATCGGCCAAGGGGTTTTGATCCCGATCGAGGAAGCCTTCGCGCCTACGTTTATGGAATTGGACGGAAGCGCGCAGCGGAATGGTGGCGCAGTCAACGTCCCCGCGAAGTCGATCAAGAGATCGTTTCGATGGTTTCCCAGGCGGAAGTTCAATCCGTGCGGGAGGCTTTTTTCTTACTTTCGCGCGAGCAAAGGACGCTCTTATGGCTGCGAGAGGTTGATGGCCAATCGTACAGCGAACTCGCTGCCATATTCGAAATCCCAGTCGGAACCGTGAGGTCCCGTCTCTTTACGGCGCGAGAACAATTGAGAAGCATTTGGCACGGCACGCGGCAGAGTCAGAAGGAGAGCGCATGAATTGTGGATCAACGGTTGAATTTGTCTCAGCACTCTGTGATGGGGAGGTCATTCCCGTTGAAGCAGTTCGACACATCAGGAATTGCAAAACCTGCGGTATCACCCTAAGAGAATACTTGGAGATCGGCACCGAACTGCGTTGCGAAGCGAGCCTCGAACCGGTCGAGGCGGCGTCACCGATTTCATGGGAGAGAAAGAAGCGAATCGGAAGCAATTGGTTGCGGGAGGCGTCCGAGATTATCCGGATACCTCGATTTGCGGTCGCTCTGATGATCGTCACGATTCTAGGCCTCAGTTCGGGGCTTGTTGCTCTCAAAACGCGAGCCGCGAGGACCGGGCAAATCCTGACCCTGACGTTGAGACCGTCCGAGTCTTCATCTGGCGGCCCCGTGCAATGCTCGATGCTCACTGACGGTCCGAAAATAGCACCTTGCTCTGTCATCCTGGCAGTCGAATCTGGCACTGTCGCGAGTTCAACCCGGATCGTAGCGAGAGATGAAAATCGCTTTGAGCTGGGCGTGCGCTCGAAGTTTGTGTCCAAGCAGGCTGCCGAGGCGGACAAAACATTGGAATCATCTCTGTCCTATCCGTTCAAGAATCTCGACACCTGGCCAGAGAAGCGGTTATGGCTGGAGCTCGGACAAAACGTGCCAATCGAGATTGCGGGCGGCGAGACCATGACGCTGCGCGCGGCGTTTTCGAATGAAGGTTTCTCGGCCGACCCGCGATTTGCGCGCAATCCTGATGAACTCGATGTGTCCTTTCCGGTATTGCTAGAAGGCAAGATCGTTGTGTTCGACATTCCCAGTGCCACCGCCAGTGCGACCAGCAAGGGCGGTTGCGTTTTCATGTACGCTCCCGCATCCGGGCGTTACGTTCTGTCGCTCTCGCCCTTTGCGGGGTCGGTCGAAGGGCGAATCGAACAGAACCGAATCCATTTTGAAATGAATGGTAGACCCTATGAGTTCGTTCTGGGTGCGCCGACTGCGGATGGCAAACGCATCTGGATTTTGCACGACTCAAAGTACCGGCCGTCCCTCGAAAAGGAAGGCGCACAGGACAATCAGCCCTTTGTTGGATCAGCCGACTCACAACACTGCGATTGATCCCGAAACGAAGTCAATGCGGACGTGTTCGGCGTTGCGGAATGCTCAACGCTCTCAAGTCCTGATTAACGCCGTTACCGGACAAGTGGGTTGCAACGAATTTGTCCAGCTAATCGGGAGTTGAGGGTTAACGCCAGAAATAGTCGTGAAAGCACTTGTCCGGTAACGCGAGGGGTTCCCCCACGTCTTTTTTTATCCTCCAGGGAACAAATCCTCGGTGAGGTGCGTTCCTACCTTTTGAGGACCTATCCATAGACAGGCTATAGGTGGGTCGGGTAGGATTTCGGGCATGGACAAGAAAACGGAATTGATGCCGGGAACATTGGACATGCTCATCCTGCGGACGCTGGCGCGGGCGCCTTTGCATGGGTATGGGATTGCGCTATCGATCAAGCGGGTGTCGGAGGATTTACTGACGGTGGAGGAAGGGTCGCTGTATCCGGCGTTGCAGCGGCTGTTGCTGCAGGGTTGGGTGAAGGCCGAGTGGAAGATGACGGAGACGAAGCGGCGGGCGCGGTATTACACGTTGACGGCGGCGGGAAGGAAGCAGTTGGGGGTGGAATTAACGCGATTCGAGCAGATGGTGGCGGCGATTGGGAGGGTTTTGCAGGGGGCGTGAGGCGCGGCGTTTGATCAGAAAAGCGGTCGCGAACGGCGTCTGAAAGGCGACGCGATTCGCGCGACTTAGTGGTAGGCGCTTCGCGCCGATTTTTACCCGGCCCTTACGGGCCGGGCTAAATTGTGCCGCGCCTGCGGCGCTGGGGTTTTTGCGGGTGAGGATGTGCGCGTGGCTTCGCGGTGGAGGAGTGGTGAGGATGAATCGAGGAGAGGTCCCTCGTCGGCGCAAAGGGCGCGCCTCGCTCGGGATGACAACGAAAACCGAAGCGGGGGGCAACGGCGACTGCAACGGCAACTGCAACGGCAACTGCAACGGCAACTGCAACGGCAACTGCAACGGCAACTGAAACGGTAACTGAAACGGCGACTGCGTTCTGCAACTGCGACGGCAACTGCTCCCACCCTTCGCAGAGAACGCGAAGGATGGCAGGCGGAACACCGAAAGGCAACTGCAACGGCAAAGGCAACGGCAAACGCAACGGCAAAAGCGATTGGCCCAGCTGAAGCTGGCCGGTCGCAAATATTTTTTGCCGGGCGGGGCATCGCGCGGAAATGTTACGGGAGGAGGCAAGGCGGTGGCAGAGCCACCGCACTCCAAAGGTTCTTGACGGAACAATCGCGACAGAACGTAGAGGCAGAGCTCCAAAGGTTCTTGAGGGGTCGGGAGGAGCCGGGATGGAGGGGGCGAGATGACGCCGATTAGCAAGATTTTGCGGAAGCTGGGAATTTTTGGGCGCGGGGAACGATTTCATGGGGAATTGGAGGAGGAGATGGAATTTCATCGCGGGGAGAAGGAACGGGAACTGCGCGACCGCGGGATGGGGGAGGAGGAGGCGCGGCACGCGGCGCGGCGGGAATTTGGGAATGATTTGAAATTGCGCGAGGAATCGCGCGATGTGTTTGGGTTCTGGTGGGAGACGACGCTGCAGGATTTCCGTTTCGCGCTGAGGCAGCTGCGGAAGAATGTGGGGTTCACCTGCACGGCGATTCTGGTTTTGGCGCTGGGGATGGCGGCGGCCATTGCGATTTTCGCGTTTGTGGACGGGGCGCTGCTGAAACCTTTGCCGTATCGCGATACGGCGCGGCTGGTGGGCGTGTTTGAGTCGATTGAGATTTTTCCGCTGAGCAATCTGTCGTATCCGGATTATCTGGATTGGAAGAAACGGAATACAGCTTTCAGCTCGCTCGAGGCTTACGGCGGCAACGACGTGATTCTGAAGACGGCTTCGGGCAGCGACCCGGTGCATGTCGGCCGGGTCACCGATGGTTTTTTCCGGACGCTGGGGGTGCGTCCGATCGTGGGGCGCGATTTCCATGAGGGGGAAGATCTGCCGTCGTCGCCGCGCGCGGCGATGTTGAGTTACGGCACCTGGCAGAAACGGTTTGGAGGCAAGACCGACATCATCGGGCAATCGGTAACGCTGGACGACGAGCCGACGGTGATCATTGGAGTGGCGCCGAAGGAATTTCATTTTGCGCCGGTCGAGCCCGCCGAATTTTGGGTGACGATGCACGCCAGCGGCGAATGCGATTTGCGACGAAGTTGCCACAGCATTTACGGGCTGGGACGGCTGAAGGACGGCGTGACGTTCGCGATGGCGCTGGCGGACGTGAAAGCGATCGCGGCGCAGCTGGAGAAAGAATATCCGGACAGCAATCGCGGGCAGGGCGCGGCGTTAAGTCCGCTGAGCGAAGTGATCGTGGGCGATGTGCGGCCGATTTTGCTGGTGCTGCTGGCCGGCGCGGCGCTGCTGCTGATCATCGCGACGATTAATGTGGCCAGCCTGGTGCTGGTGCGTTCGGAAACGCGGCGGCGGGAGATTGCGGTGCGCACGGCGCTGGGCGCATCGCCATCGCGATTGATCCGGCAATTTGTGACCGAGGGATTTTTATTGGTAGCTGCCGCGGCGGTGCTGGGGCTGGCGCTGGCGAGTTGGACGATGCAGCTGCTGGTGCGGCTGGTTCCGGCAGCGATGGTGGGGTCGATGCCATTCTTGCAGGAGCTGGGATTGCATCCGCGCGTGCTGATTTTTGCGGCGGCAATTGCGGCGCTGGCGGCGATTTTGTTTTCGTTGACTCCGGCGATGCGATTGACTTCGCCGGAAATGCGGCAGGATCTGGCGGAGGGTAGCCGGGGATCGGCCGGAACGGTGTGGCGGCGGATGGGCTCGAAACTGGTGGTGCTGGAATTGACCACGGCGGTGGTGTTGCTGGTGGGCGCTGGACTGTTGGGGAAAAGTTTGTTTCTGTTGCTGCACGTCGACATTGGAATGCGGCCGGACCATCTGGCAACCATGCTGGTGGAAGCGCCGCCGAAACCGTACGCCGATCCCGATCCGGCGATCGCGCTGACGCGCCGGACCATGAATGAAATGGCGGCGCTGCCGGGCGTGGAATCGGTGGGGATCACCAGCCTGGTGCCGGTGACGACCTGGGGAAACACCTCGTGGTTCCGGATTATCGGCAAGCCGTGGCATGGCGAGCACAACGAAGTGCCGCAGCGCGATGCCAGTCCGGATTATTTCAAGACGCTGGGAGCGAAGCTGGTGCGCGGCAGATATTTTCGGGAAGACGAGGACGGCACCAAGCCGTTCGTGGTGATCATCAACCAGGCGCTGGCCAAGCAATACTTCCCGGGTGAAGATCCCATCGGGCAGCATATTATTTTTCTACACATGGATTCGAAGCCGATGGAAATTGTGGGAATCGTGGAGGACATCAAGGAAGGGCAACTGGATACCAGCAATCGCGGAGCGATCTACACGCCGATCAATCAGGATCCGGGAAATTATTTCATGGTGGTGGTTCGCACGGCGGGAAATGAAAACGCGCTATTGCCGTCGATGATTCAGACGATGCGCAAGATCGATCCGGGAATTGCGACCACGGAAACGAGCAGCATGAGCGACCGCATCAATCATTCGTTCTCGACGTATTTGCACCGGTCGTCGGCGTGGCTGGTGGGCGGGTTTGCTTTTTTGGCGCTGCTGCTGAGCGTGGTGGGATTGTACGGCGTGATTGCGTATTCGGTGTCGCAGCGGACGCGGGAGATTGGAGTGCGGATTGCGCTGGGGGCGCAGCGCGGCGCGGTTTATAAAATGATTTTGCGCGAAGCGGGGTGGTTGGCGGTGGCGGGAATTGGGGCGGGGCTGGTTTGCGCGGTGGGCGCGGCGACTTTGATGCGGAAGATGCTGTATGGGACGCAGACGTGGGATGTGCCGACTTTGGTGGGCGTGGCGGTGGTATTGACGGTGGCGGCGCTCGCGGCGAGTTTTATTCCGGCGAGGCGGGCGGCGTCGGTGGATCCGGTGGAGGCGCTAAGGATGGAGTGACGTCGCGGTTTCTATTGTGGGCCGGGCAAGAAGTGGGAATCGAAGGGAAATCCCTCGTCGGGCCGGCAACAACGGCCGAGCCTCGGCCGGGATGATAACGGAAACCGAAAAAAAAACAAAACACACCCGCGGTGGTGGTGCGGAATTGGCGCGTACGTTATGCTGAAGCACTTTGCCGACGCTGCGCCGCGTTGATTACTTCAGGTTTTGGTTCGTTCTGCTTTGGTTGTTCCTGCCTTGGCGCTGCGCGATTGCGCAGGAGACGGTGTTTGACGTTCCTAGTGCGGACATTCTGGATAAGGGCAAAATTTATGGGGAGTTGGACGGGACCGTGCGCGAGAGCGATCCCTCGGCGACGTTTACGCCGCGGGTGGTGTTTGGCGTGGGGCATGGAATTGAGGTGGGGTTGAATTTTGACGGGCTGGGCGCGCCGGAAGTGGGGTCGCTGGAAATTTCGCCGACGGTGAAGTGGAGGATCTGGAACGACGCGGACGCGGGGTGGTGTTTTTATGTGGGCGACGATTTATTTCTTCCGGCGACGATGCGGGCGTTTGATGTGGGGAATTACGGGTACGGGTCGTTCGCGAAAACCTGGAAGCATGGGACGCGGGTGGGATTTGGCGGGTACGATTTTACGCAAAAGGTGGTGGCGCGGGGGAATCGGGCTGGCGGGCAGTTTACGTTGGAGCAGACGATTGGGAAGCGGGTGACTTTGGCGGCGGAGTGGTACACGGGGAAAACTTCGGTGGGGTATGTGAATCCGGGGGCGATTTTTAGGATTACTTCGAAGCTTTGTTTGTATACGGCTTATCAGCTTGGAAATTATGGCGTGAGGAATGGGAATCACCAGTTTTTGTGGGAGTTGGGGTACAACTTTAATTAGGTGGCTGCAGGTGTTTGCAGACTGCTTGCCTTGGCGGCAATCGAAGAGAGATCCTTCGCTGCGCTCTGGATGACGGCCAAAAACGGAGTGGCGCCGGACAAAAAGGCTAGGAGAAACGGATCGACTACGATGGCATCGTCAGCCGTCGCGTGAAAAACCATCCCAAACGAAACGATCTCTGTGGATGACGGCCAAAAACGGAGTCGCGCCGGGCAAAAAGGCTAGGAGAAACGGATCGACTACGATGGCATCGTCAGCCGTCGCGTGAAAAACCATCCCAAACGAAACGATCTCTCTGGATGACGGCCAAAAACGGAATGGCGCCGGGCAAAAAGGCTAGGAGAAACGGATCGACTACGATGGCATCGTCAGGCGATTCAAGATGCGCTCGAGGTCGGCGGGGTCGATGAAGAGGACGTAGGCGGAGAGGACGTCCCATTGGAACATGGGGACGTTGATGGCGTATTCGAGGCTGAGGTGGAAGAGGACGCCGATGACGAGGAGCGGGTAGCGGAATTTTTTGATCCAGATGGCGGTGCCCAGCAGGAATTCGACGGCGAGAGCCAGCCACGAGCCGATGCGCAGGATTGCGGGACGCAGCAGGAATTGCGGGATGGGGAAGCGCTGGAATTCGTCGAGATGAAAAATGAAGTAGAGGGCGGAGCCTTCGGTCCACGCGCCGCCTTTCATTTTCCACCAAAAACTGACGAGGTAGAGGAAGGCCAGCTCGAGTTGAATCATGCGCTGGGCCCAGGGCAGGCGCGGGCGGAGCTCTGCGGCAGATTCGTGGCCGCGATGGATGCGCAGCAGGCGATCGATGGAAAGCGCGGCGCCGGCCGGCGCAAAGATCAGGAAGAAGCCGGAGACGCGGAGGAACGTGTCGCCGCCGTGGAGAATGAAAAGATTGCGCTGGTCGATGGAAGTGAGGCAGAGGTAGACGACGATACTGCTGACGCGGGTGCAGAAACCCAGGGTGAGAGAAATGGCGGCGAGGATGAAAACCACGAAGAGCGCGTTGATGGCGAAATCGGTCGGCGGAATTATCGAAAACAAATTCAGGCGCACGCCGGGTTCGACCGTATGCATGGTGGAGGCGCTGATCCAGGAATGCGGGCCGTACCAGGCGAGCCAGTCGCCGCGGAGCAGGAACGCGGTGGCGAGGACCAGCAGACCGTAGATGATGCGGAAGAGGGCGATGTTCAGCGGCGATTGGGGCTCGAAGAAAAATTTGTTCCACGCGGCGGGGAAGGATTTGAGGCTCACTGCAAATCCTCGGGCTGCACGTCGTAGCGGAAGAAAACGTCCTGATCGAGCGGCGTGCGGGTGTAGGTGCCGTCACCGTTAGGCAAAATGTTGGACCATTTGACCATCAGCCAAACCTGCTGCGGATTTTTTTCGCGGATGCCGGGCAGGCGGGCGACGTAGCGGGCGACGTCGGGGCGCAGCGCGGCGTTATTTTGGTCGAGCAAAATTTCCACAAATTTCCGGTAGCGTTCCTTCGAATATTTTTGGGTGAGGGTGAGGAGTTCCATGCGCGGGAAATCCCACATCTGGGTTGAGCCGTCTTTATAAATGATGACCGCCTGGAGGTAGGTGTTGGTGGCTTTGGGCATAGGCGAAAACATGTCCCAGGCCTGGAACAGGCCGGACCAAAGGAGATAAGGGCGGACGAGTTCGCGGCAGTCGAGGACGAATGGGCTGCGGAAGGGGATGGCCCAGGCGGTGATGGCGAAAATGTGGAAGACGATGAAGAGGTTGAGGGCGATTTTCTGCCAGCGTTTTAGCGCGAAGCGGGGAGGCGCGGGCGAGAGGCCCATGGCGGAGTTCGATTTTTCAGCGCGCGGCATTTGCGACTGACAGAATACCTAAAAAGTGTGCGCGAGGAGAACGAAGGCTGCGCAGGATTCGTATTGCGAGGCACGGTGCGCGTCAGAGCAGGCGCGAACGGCGTCTGAGGATCGACGCGATTCGCGCGACTTAGAGGTACGTCGCTGTCGCGACGAGGCTTTGGCGGGGCTGAAGCCCCGCCGTACAAGGCGGGTAAATGAGAGCCAGCAGAAGGGGCGGAGAATCAGCCGAAGGTGCGAAGTGGTATGCCGCGTGAGCATAGGTCCACAGCAAAATTCGACTGAGCGTGCGATTCGCAGAAATACGGGTTGGGCGTTAATTGCCGCAGCAACTTTTTGATGATGGCAACGAAAGGGACACCCCGCTGAGAGCGTGACCGCCCGGAGTTACGTTTCGAGTACTCTTCGCGGATTCCTCCAGCCGCTTCCTGCGGCGTCGGCTATCGTGGCGGTGAGGACTCGGATGAAAACGTCAACCCTTATTACTGGTGTTCTGTTTTTTTGTGTTCTGGTTTGGTGCTTGCTGGTTGGGTGCGGTGGTGCGTGCGCGCAGACGACCGCCTGGCAACCGGAGCCGCCGCAAACGCAAATTGCGATATGGCCTGGCGCTGTGCCGGACGCGCAGGCGGCACCCGGGCCCGAGGATACGTCGACCGTAACGGATCACTTGGTCGCCGGGAAAACCTGGACCTGGGTGATGAATGTGACGCAACCGACTATGACGGTTTACTCGCCAGCGCCAACGGAAAAAAATACGGGCGTGGCCGTCGTGGTATTTCCCGGCGGCGGTTTTGAGGGACTGGCGATCGACCTGGAAGGTACGGAGGTTTGCGACTGGCTGACGTCCCGAGGAATTACTTGCGTGCTGCTGAAATATCGCGCGCCGAGCGCGCCCTACGACTGGCACTGTAAGTGCCGGCCAAACCGTGGTCTAAACAAGTCGACGCTGGCGCTGGAAGATGCGCAGAGAACGATGGGCCTGGTGCGATTGCACGCCGCAGGGTGGAACATCAACCCACATAAGGTCGGAGTGATTGGTTTTTCGGCGGGCGGGTATCTGGTGGCGGAGATCAGTACGGACTACGCGCACCGTTTGTATATGCCTATCGATGCGGCGGACAAAGAAAGCGCTCGCCCGGATTTTGCGATCGCGATCTATCCGGGCCATCTGTCGACCTCAGAAAAAACCTTGGGGTTAAATCCGCAAGTTCCGGTGACTCGCGAGACGTCCCCGACATTATTAGTGCAAGCTGAGGACGACGAGGTCGACGGCGTAGACCAGTCGCTCGCTTACTACATCGAGCTGCAGAAGGCGCAGGTTCCCACCGAAATGCATCTCTACGCCCATGGCGGACATGCGTTCGGGCTGCGGCGCACAGAGCTGCCGATCACGGAATGGCCACAGTTGGTGGAGAAGTGGCTGGTGAGCATCGGCATGCTTTCGAACTGATTCGGGTTTGATATCAACCCCCATCCCTAAATTCGAGCGGAACTTTCCGTGCGGCTGAACGTATACACTGGTGATGATGACGAGGATAGGTGTGCGCATGCGAGTGAGTGTCGCGCGGCGGGTCGCGATGACCGCGGCATCTTGGTTGGCGTTGGTTTGCGGCCTGGCGGCTGCGCCGGTGCGGGCGCAGTCGCAGTCGGCGGAGGTGGGGAAGATTTTGGGGTCGTATGCGAAGGCGGAGGGCGGCGGGGGGAAGTTGGGGAAGGTAGTGACGCTGCGACTGGATGGCACCGTCACGGAAATCAACGGCAAGGCGCCGGTCAATATAAGTGATGTGAAAGTCGCGGGCGGCGGAGGGGCCGCTGCGAACGCGGGGGCCGGGGGCGACGGGTCGTCGGGCAGCACCGGGCCGGGCGCGGGACTTGGCACCGGGCTCGGCGCTGGCGCAGCGACGTATACGTTCGAGACGAAATTGCCGAACCGGTATTACTCGGAGATGCTGGCGGGGGACAAGGGGTGGATTGAGGCGTTCAACGGGAAATCGGCGTGGCGGGAAAATGCGCGCGGGGAGATTGGAACTTTGGTGGGGCCGGAGGGATTGCAGGTGGAGGCGGCGGCGCGTTTTTACAATACGCGGCTGCTGAATCCGAAGAAAAACCGGCTGGTGGTGGCGTATGTGGGGAATGCGCAAGTGCGCGGGCGGGATGCGGTGGGCCTGGAAGTGACTTCGCCGGCGGGCGCAAAGCGGCAGGTATTTTTCGACGCGCAAACGCATTTGATCGTGAAGGAAACGGCGCTGGTTGGCGGCGTGCAGCAGGAAATCGGGTACGAGGATTATCGCGCGGTGGATGGGGTGCAGGTGCCGTACCAGATCGCGCTGCGGCGCGGCGACGACGATTTCAAGATTGTGGTGAACCGGGCGGCGATCAACGAGCGCGTGGGTGAGCGCACTTTCGATTTTCCCAAGAAGGCGCAGGTGGTGCTGCCGGATTTGAAGGAATTGTTTTTGAAGATCGACGCGAACCAGAAAGCGATCGACAAGATGAAGGAGAATTACGCCGGGACCAAGGTGGAGACGACGTTTGAATATGAAGGGAACGGCAAGCCGAAACCGCCGGAAGTGAAGGAGTCGACGTTCTTCTATTTGGATGGCACGGAAGTTTCGACGCTGGTGAAAAAAGATGGGAAGGCGTTGAGCGAGGAAGAGCAGAAAAAAGAGCAGGCGCGGGTGCTGAAGGAAATCGAATCGCTGCAAAAAGAGGCGGAGAAGAAAGAAAAGAAGGACGAAAAGGCGGAGGAAAAAGGGAAGGACCCGGAGGACGACGAGGAAGTGTCGATGGAGACTTTTCTGCGCGCGTGCCAGTTCGTGAATCCGCGGCGGGAACGTTTTCGCGGGGCGGACGTGCTGGTGTTCGACTTCGAGCCCAATGTGGAATTCAAGCCGCGCACCATGATGGAAAAAATCATCACCAAATTGGGCGGAGTGATCTGGATCGACGAGAAGGCGCTGGACGTGGCGCGGCTGGACGCGTTTTTTGTGGGCGACGTGAAGATTGCGGGCGGGCTGCTGGCCAATGTGGAGAAAGGCACGCGGATTATCCTGGAGCAGGAATTTGTGAACAACGAAGTGTGGCTGCCGACGTACCAGGAAGTGCATGTGGATGTGAAGTTTCTGATGGTGAAGGGCATTCGCGCGGACGAGAGTACGCGGTATTCGGATTATCAGAAATTCAACGTGAATACGATCCAGACGATCGGCAGGCCGAAGGGTGTCGACGACGCCCCGGCGCCAAAACCGGGAGACACTTCAAAGCCGCAGTAAGTCTTTCCTTTGTCGTTGCCTGCCGCTTGATTCGCCCCGCTACGCGTGGGGCAGGAATTCAGTTTTGTATTTTGGCGCCAGGGCGGCGGCTTTGGCGCGGAGTTCCTGCTCGGCTTTTTCGTCGGGCTTGGGCGGAGGCGTGGTGCGGGTCGCGACGCGTACGCCGACCTGCTCGAAGAATTCTTCCTGCCCGGCGGGCGCGCAGATGCAAAGCAGCCGCGCGTTTTCGCGGCTGGCGTTGTGAAACTGGTGCGGCGCATTGGCCGGAATGTGCAGCGTCTGGCCGGCGCGCGCCGTGGATTTCACGCCGCGAAACGTTGCTTCGATCTCGCCTTCCAGCACAACGAAAGTTTCCTCGAAGTCGTGGCGATGCGGCGGCGGGCCGCCCGCGGGCGGGACGTGCATGTCGATGAGGCAGAATTTTCCGGCGGTGTCTTTGCCGCCGAGCAGAATGGTGTAGGTGTCGCCGACCAGGCCGATGTGCAGCGCGCCGGGCGAATCGGACTGGGCCAGCACCAGCGCCCGCGCCAGATCGTCGGCAGGGAGCGCGGCGGCAGGAGCTTTTGCTTGGGCTTCGTTAGGCATGGAACCTCCGGAATCAGCTGGGCGTTTAGTTTAGCATCTCGTCATAGCAACGGGTTGACCACGACCGAATTACGCAGGATTGACGGCGCATCTAGCCATCGAAACACTTTTGACGATCCACATTTGAATGCCGGTGTGGTATGAGTGGGTACGTGAGAGTTGAGGAATTCGAGAAGCTGACGAAGAAACAGCTTCGGCAAAAAGCAAACGACTGTTTTGCTGCGGCAGACGGCGCAGGCGAGTTGGTTAGAACGGCGCTACTTACAGAAGCTCGTTTCTATCTCGAGGAGCTCGCTAGGCGCGTGGACTCGAGAGTTTCGATTCGCGACCTGATCCTTGAGCTGGTTGTGATTATTCTAATCGGTGCAGAGCTTCGTCTTGGCTTTGAGGAAGGAAAACAACAGCAAGCCGCGTTTGGCAAAATTCAAGGAACGCTCGCCGCCTTACAGGCGAGTTCTGAGGCGACGGCAAAGACACTGACCGCTCTCCAGAGCACGACCGAGGGCATGAACGCCGCAATCCAACAGGAGCTTTCGCTCTTCTACGACGTATCGGTCACCACAACCTACTCGCCTGCAGACAAGAGGCTAGTGATCCTCAACATGGGCCGGACGAACGTGACCGTGAGCGGAGTAAAGATTGCGGATGTGGTCGCGCTGACGATTCCTGAGGGCAGCGTCGTTAGCCCGCAATCGACTTTCAACTGCGAACTGGCTACGGCTCCCGCATATGCATTCATCCTACAGGAAGCGCTCAAGAATAAGGACGGGATGACACCTTTCGATATTTTCGTGAAGAACGAAAGACACGAGGACTTCAGAATTCATTCTTATTTCATCGTCAAAGACAACGCTATTGCGAATGTACAGGAAGGCTACATAGCGCCACAGCGTGGGTCGAAGACGAAACACTAGGCCGGAACCCGGGGGTATTGTTCATTCGAACTAGCCAATCCTCACGGATTACCGATATCGCCTTGGAGTAGTGATCACAATAGTCTGGTCACACGTTAAGTTCGGAGGAGATAGAACCGCATGAGTTACAGCGACCTGCTACATTCGCTCGGGTTCACATTGGACCCGTTTGCGAAAACGAATGCTGATGAAGAGGACCTTCTTAAAAGCTATTTTATTGAACCTCCTTTCTTCAAGGCCGTGTATGGCGACCTGGCTACGCCGAAATCCGCGGTGGTTTTCGCGCCGCGGGGTGGGGGTAAGACTGCATTGAAGCGGATGCTTGAACTCTCAAGCCTTACAGAGCCCTTCATGTGTATTACATATAATCGATTCGCGGTATCGAATCTGCGCCTGAAGGATATCGACCTCGATTATCACCTTCGCAGTATCGTTCGGTTGTTGCTTGTCGCGGTCTTGAGTTCAGTAGCGGAACGTGGAATACAGTCGTTTACGAATGACGATCGACATCTGATCTATATTTTCACAAAGGAATATTTGTCCGAAATCGACTCGACTGAACTAAAGCTTGCGATCCAGTCGGTTCAAAACTTGTCGGACAAGGCAAAAGAGTGGTGGAACAATTTCACAGGTCCAATTGGTTTAATCCTAAATTCTCTGTTACATCGAATTGGATTGGGAGCGGCCGAGATAGAGAAGTTTCGAGTGAGTTCTGGCCACCTCGGACAAAAGATCGGACAGCTCGAGGTCCTCGCGAGCCTAGCGATAAAGTTAGGGTATCAGTGCATTTACGTTCTGGTTGACCGCGTTGACGAGACTGCTCTAACCAGCAACAAAGGAAGCAATTCATTCGAATTCATCTCGCCCTTGGTGCTCGACCTGCAACTGCTCGAACTCAAGGGATTCGGATTCAAGTTTTTCCTTTGGGACTTGCTTATGGACGAGTACAGGTCGGCGGCCCGTCCCGACCGGGTCAAATACTACAACCTACACTGGGAGGTGCCGCAGCTTCGGCAGATGTTGTCCAAAAGACTTCTCGCACATAGCACCGACCACGTCGGCTCACTTGGCTCGATTTCAGCGCCCGAAGTGCGACACGAACTCGATAACGCCGTAGCGCTCTTTAGTCAAGGCTCGCCTCGAAATATCATTAGAATTTGCAAAGAAATCCTGGATCAACAAAGTGAAATGGATTCATCCGCAAGAGAATTGTCAGTTGCGGCGATAGTAAAAGGATTTGACGTGTTCGCGAAAAATTATGCAAACGAATTATTCGAAGACAATATTATTAGGGACCTGCAGAAAATGCGTCGGGCAGATTTTACCGTTAAGAACGTATACACGGATGTTTTTCGATTTACCCAACAGGCCGGAATGACCAAGGTTCGGTCGTGGCAAGATGCCGGCGTGGTTGAGCAGATCGGCGCTATTCAAGAAACCCAGGGAGTCCGTTCCAGCAATCACTATGGAGTTAGCAATCTTCTAGTCCTCAAATATATGTTCCCGGAGCTATCCGTATTCGAGCTGATGAACCGAAAAATTCGCACTTGCCAGTGCGGCCGCGTTATGGTCCGTGATTGGGATCGCAAACCAGAGCACAGCTGCGAGAGCTGCCAACTGGTGGTCAAGGCGGCGATTGCCGTGTCATCGCACGAGAGTTCTAATACCCCCAAAAGCGAGTAGGTGGTCGGCGTTATCCGAATCTGTTAGGATCTCGCCATGAAAGAGCCAGGCCTCGACGATCGGCACCGTGACAAAGATGGCGAGATCGATCGGAAGCACGGTAATACTCGCGTCGGCACACTTCGGAAGACGTACGGCGACGATTTCCTTAGCGACTGGCGTTCCGACGCGAAACTGGAAACGGTATTAGAAGACAGTGGGGCCGAGTCGCTCAGCCAACTAGTCAAAAAACATCGCCGCAGAAAGTAATCTTCGATTTACAACACAACCATCCGCTGTTTCCACAGATCTGTGCCTCACCGCAAACTTGAAGTGTCCATATGGATTTCGCCGCGCATGGCTCGGGCTTCTACGTCGCTTAGGCGTAGCTCTTTGGTTTTGAAGAGCCAATATGCGCCGAAGGAGACTACGCCGGCGGCCTCCGCCCAGAAAATGCCTTGGGGTAGCTTTAAGACTTTGAAGAGGAGAATGGCGGCGAAGGGAGAGGCGGCCATGACGATGGCCAGGGCGCGGTAGGTGCGTTTGAAACGAGCGATCACTTTATCGCGGTCGGGAATTTGCGGCATGAATTGCAGGGTCTTGCCGGAACAGATCCAGATGACCAGGCCGATGAGAATGAAAAAGGTGACGGCCGCGATGTAATGCACGTGGTCCCAGGTGGGTTTCCCGGGGACCCAGGGCATGGGATTGGTGGCGACTACAGCGGCGAGGATTCCGGCAATGGTCAGCAGCCAGTCTTCCCAGACGCTGAAGCCTTTGATCAGAAACAAGCCGACGCCGATGGCGAAAAGGACGCCGACGAACCAGTCGCGCATCGGTCCTTGGCCGGTGGGCAGGGGCAGGGGATGCTGGGGATCGACTTCGCATTGCCCCGGAACGGTCAAGTGTATGTCGAGGCAGGCCGGAGTGGCGTGATAGTAGGCGCTCATCGAATCGGCCTGAGGGAGGTGGTAGACAATACGTCCGCCCCACCACAGCAGGAAGGGGAAGACGATGCCAAGGACACCAATCCCCACCCGCAAGTGCAAAAAGGTCTTCATCATTTGCTTCTGGATATCGCTTAGCTGCATGTGAGTCTCCCCGCCGCGTTGAAAAGCCAGCGCGGCACTCCGGTTGCAGATACCCTAACGAATACGTAAGCGATATGTCAACAGCGCAGCGCGAGCACGACGACGAAGTCAAAGGCGTGCGCGAACGGCGTCTGAGGAGCGACGCGATTCGCGCGGCTTTAAGGTGCGGCGCTGACGCGCCGGATTTACTCAGGCTTTCGGGCTGAGGAGATTCTGCCGCGGTTCGCGGCGAAACGGCGCACGGCGGAGGCGCCGGCGTCGCGCGTCATGATTGTGCCGCGGTTCGCGCGGCTTTAAGGTGCGGCGCTGATGCGCCGGGTTTACTCAGGCCTTCGGGCTGAGGAACTTGTGCCGCGGTTCGCGGGGCTTTAGGGTGCGGCGCTGACGCGCCGGATTTATTCAGGCTTTCGGGCTGAGGAATTGTGCCGCGGTTCGCGGCGCAACGGCGCACGGCGGAGGCGCCGGCGTCGCGCTTCATGATTGTGCCGCGGTTCGCGCGGCTTTTGGGGTGCGGCGCTGACGCGTTGGGTTTACTCGGGCCTTCGGGCCGAGGAAATTGTGACGCGGTTCGCGGCGAAACGGCGCACAGCGGAGGCGCCGGCGTCGCGCGTCATGATTGTGCCGCGGTTCGCGCGGCTTTTGGGGTGCGGCGCTGACGCGTCGGGTTTACTCAGGCCTTCGGGCTGAGGAAGTTGTGCCGCGATTCGCGCGGCTTTAGGGTGCGGCGCTGACGCGCCGGGTTTGCTCAGGCTTTCGAGCTGAGGAAATTGTGCTGCGGTTCGCAGCGCAATGGCGCACAGCGGAGGCGCCGGCGTCGCGCTTCATGGACGAGATCCTTCGCTGCGCTCAGGATGACGGCATAGACGAGTGGCGGCTCCGACCACGAATGCGACGGCGCAGTGGCAGCTGCAGCGGCGGAAACGCGACGAATTCCGGAATTTGAAGCGGGTCCCTCGCTGCGCTCGTGATGACAACTGAAGCGAAGAGAAAACCCGAGGCGACTGCAACAGCTCCCACCTTTCGGGGACGGCGTGAAGGATGGGGCACACGGAACTGCGACGGCGATGGCGGAGCGGCGCTGCGCTGCTTGCGGGGTTAGGGCTTTTTCAGGTCTGCGGTCCAGTTGGTGCGGAGGTTTAGGTAGGTGCGGGAATTGTCTTGGATGGGCTTGGGGAGCACGATGCGCTTGAGGTCTTTGGTGATTATTTTAGGAACGAAGACAAATCCGGGAAGTGGAGGAAGAGGCTTACCGCCGAAAGCGACCCGCGTTTTTACGATGTTGAACTCTCCACCCTTAGAAGAGGTTTCGACGAGGTACAGCTTGGAGTCGGTGCCCTGGTAGGCCAGGGTGTTGGGGGCCCTGAGCCAGCCGCCGGTGATTAAGCCGTCCTTGGAAATTTGCCATTTGCCTTTGTGATCGGGATAGGAGGTGACGTAGAGCTCGTAGCGCCCGGTTTCGTCGGAGAGGTAGGAAAACCATTTGCCGTCGGGCGACCACAAGCCGTCACGCACATTGGAATCCTGGGTGAGGAACGATTCGGGCTTGCTATTGGGCTGCAGGGACAGCAACTCGATGCGGAAATCGCGCGGATTCTGAATTTCGGTGGCGAGGGATTGGCCGTCGGGTGCGACGGCATTCGGGGAATGCAGAAGTCCATCGGTGAATACCGGCTCGGCCTCGGAATCGCCGTGAGCGGACTTTCTGAAAATCGTCACGGGCGCGCGATTGTTGAGGAAAAAAACGAATTGGCCGTCGGGAGACCAGATCGGAGTGGCAAAGGCGCCGGAAGCGAAAGTGAGGCGAGTCGAGCCAGGATGTTCGAGATCGTACAGCCAGACCGAAGTGTCGGCGGTGACCGTAGAACTTTTTCCGGCGGAAACGACGGCAGCGGCGTGACGATCGTCCGGGGACAGGGCGAGTTCGGTGACCCGGGCGGGATCGCCGACCTTGGCCAATTCCAAGCCGTCCTCCAGACCGTACCAGGTGACCTGCTTCATGGGCGTGCCGGCATCCGGCGCGTACAGCAACATTCCGGAATTCGACACGGCGAATTGGGAGGCGCGGCGATAGGCGTTGAAGGCGACTTGCTGGGCGACCACGACCGGCTCGCCGCCGAGTTTCTGGGTGGCGGCGTTGAAGGGCTGCGCCATTAAATTTCCGTCGCGCGAGAAGAGCAGGAAGCCGGGCTCGGCGTATTGCGCCTCGCTGTCCGCGTCCAGCAGCTTTTCGATTTTCTTCGAAGCGAGATCAAGAACATAGATGGTGCCCGGCACGGTAAATTGCAAGCCGCTGCGGACAAAGAGGGCGTGTTTGCCATCGGGCAAAAAATAAGGGAGACGATCGGTGCCGGGTTTATCGCCATCGATGGTGGTGACTTGGGTGGGCGCGCCGCCCGAAGCGGAAACCGAGAACAGGCCGGTCTGATTGGAAGGCGTAAAGAGAATGACGCCGGCAGCATTCCAGGTGCCGCCGCGGCCGGCGGGAGCGTCGGCGATTACCGAGATGGTACCGCTGGCAACGTCGATGCGTTTGAGTTTTTTGTCGGCGAAAAAGCCGAGGGAGCGGCCGTCGGCGGACCAGAAAGGAGAGGCGGCGCCTTCGGTGCCGGCCAGGAGTTGCGGCGTATCGGCGTCGAGCCGACGAATGTAGAGGCTGCTGGTGCCGTTTTCGCCGATGCCGGAGAAGGCGAGCTTCTGACCGTCTGGGGAAAAGGCGAAGGAAACGTTGAAGGGCTCGACGCGGAGATTTTGCGGCAGAGTAACGGTGGCGCTCAGGGTGGTTTCGGCTTCTGGGGTAGCGCGATGGGCGAGATAGCCCAGGGCGCCGGCGACGATGGCGGTGATGAGCGCGGTGCCGAGGATGAGGAGGGTGCGATCTCGATTGCGACGGGATTGCGCTTTGGCGGCGGCTGCGGCGACGACTTCGGAAATTTCGGTGGCGGCGGCGCTGCCTGGTGCCGCTTGGCCGCTGGCGTGGGTCAGGAGTTGCGAGCCGACTTCGCCGATGCTTTGGAGCTGAAGTTTTACGTCGTGGGCGGTCTGCCAGCGGTCGTCAGGATCTTTGGCCAGGCAAGTTTTCACCAGGCGATCAAGCATGAGCGGCGAATTGGGCTGAATGGAAGAAACGGGGGGCGGATCGCGTTCGAGAATGGCGGCGATGACGCTGGCGGTGGTCTTGCCTTCGAAGGCGCGTTTGCCGGTCGCCATTTCGAAGAAAACGGCGCCGAGTGAAAAGATATCGCTGCGGGCGTCGGCTTCTTTGCCTTCCACTTGCTCGGGCGACATGTATTGAAAGGTGCCGACGATGGTGCCGGCTTGGGTGAGCGGGCCGCTGGGAGTGGGAGACATCAGCGGGCTGGTCATGCTGGAGGAGGGCGGGGCGACGGCTTGGGTACTTTTGGCCAGGCCAAAGTCCATTAATTTGGCGCCGGTTTTGGTGAGCATGATGTTGGCGGGTTTCAGGTCGCGATGCACGACGCCGGTCTTGTGGGCTTTTTGCAGGCCGTCGCAAATTTCGCCGCCGATTTTCAGGACTTGCTCGGTCGAGAGCGGACCTTTGAGAATGCGCGAGGCGAGCGTTTCGCCTTCGAGAAATTCCATGACGAGAAAGTCGGTGCCGTCCTGGTGGCCGACGTCGTAGAGGTGGCAAATGTTCGGATGCGAGAGGGAAGAGATGGAGCGGGCTTCGCGATCGAAGCGGGCCTTGGCGTCGGAATCGGCGGACAAGTGCATCGGGAGAACTTTTATGGCGACGGTGCGGTCGAGGCGGGTGTCCTTGGCGCGATAGACTTCGCCCATACCGCCGGCGCCGAGCGGGCCGAGGACTTCGTAGGGGCCGAGTTTTTTGCCGGCCGCGAGGGTCATCGGTGAGGCTCCGAAATTGGATGAGGCCGCGCGATTGCGACGCGTGCGAAATTCCGGGCCTGGTCGTGACGCGACGAATGGTGGATCGGGAGAACTGGGATGGCCGGAGGGCGCATTTGCAGCGGGATTATAGACTGGGAACACCTGGGTCGCAACGAAAGGTAGCGAAGCGAGTGCGGGCAGCTGGCGAGGAAGGGCGCGTGGAGGGAGCGGCGACAGCAGCGTGGGCGATAACGAAGTGCAATTGACAGAGCAGTTACGGTTCGACAGAATGTCGCGCGAAGCGGCGCGTGGATTTGGGCAGGCAGCGCCGCGAGCGATCCCCGTTTGAGGCAGGGGGCACGGCCGGCGGCGATCGCGTAACGAGGCCTGATGAGAATCGGGAAGTGAAGGGATTGAGCGGAAACGTGAAAGACGTGTATAGCGCGTCGAAGGCGACGATTCAGTTTTCACATTTCCGGCAGGAGCGAACGGATCTGATTGCGTTTGACCTGACCCATTTGAGCGATTGGCTGGAGACGGAGCTTTCGGGCGTGCTGGGCTTTGCGATGTTACGGATGCTGGACATGAAGATCGATTACCGGGACGGTTTGGTGAATTTTACGTACGACGCAAAGCGGTATCACCAGCCACCTATTTAGGGCGCTGGCGGGCGGTGATCGATCGCGAATTGTTTGCATAAGAAACAGAGCCGACACCGCTAAAGCGGTTATGGATGATGGCGTTCTTTGGACTCGGGAGGAAAAGTGGAGAAGCGGCGAATGAAGGGCGTGGCGATGGTTTGTGTGTGGGCGATGGCGTTTCCGGCGGGGATACCGGCGGCGCAGCATAACGCGAGTGCGGCGGCAGCCATGGCGTTGCCGCAGCAAGCGGCGAAGACCACGACGAAACAGTGCGAAGTGAATTCGAGTCTGACGGGTCCGTTGATTAAGGCCCGGAAACTCTACCGAACCGGAAAGTTCGACGAGGCGATTGCGGCGTACAAGGACATTCTGCCGAATGGCGGGCAGGATGCGGCCGCCGCGTACGCTGGGCTGGCCCGGATTTATTTGGAACAGAATAAGGTCGATGACGCGTATAGCGCGGCGAACCAGGCAATGGAGCTGACGCCGGGCCGAGCGCCCGCGATCGTAGCGCTCGGAGAGGTTTATTACCGGCAGGGGAAATTTGCCGATGCGGAAATGGCCTTTGTAAAACCGATTCAGAACTGCGATCTAGATGCGCGGGCTTTTTGGGGACTGTACCGGGTGCATGCGGCGTCCCGGAACATGAAGCACGCGAAGATGGACATCGATCAGGCTTTCAAGTTGGAT